>PDWJ01000486.1_pt1 | contig 58400 bp, 63 predicted proteins | sample 1430881 | NCBI WGS metagenome assembly PDWJ01 (sample SAMN01162460, study PRJNA174530) | Oral metagenome, whole genome shotgun sequencing project. | biome: Marine environment; feature: Marine mammal; material: Swab sample of the gingival sulcus; isolation source: swab sample of gingival sulcus...
TGTTTCACCCTGGGGTGTTCCAACCAGGGGATATAAGACAAGAAAGAAGAGTAAATCTTCCAGCAAGTTTATCGTTAAAAAGCGGAAATAGGAGAATAGATAGTGGCTAGGTCAATAAAGAAAGGTCCTTTTATTGAAAGGAAACTGTACAAAAGAATCGTTGAAATGACAAAGTCGGGTGACAAGAAAATGGTCAAAACCTATTCAAGGGCTTCGACTATCTTTCCCGAGATGGTTGGGTTTACAGTTTCTGTATATAACGGAAAAACCTGGGTGCCGGTTTATGTAACCGAAAACCTTGTAGGTCATAAGTTGGGCGAATTTGCTCCGACAAGGCTTTACAGAGGGCATGCGGGTTCAGATAAAAAAGCTGGGAAGAGATAGGTATTAAGATGGAAGCAAAGAAAGGTTATAAAGCAAAGTCAACACACCTGATGATCGCTCCTACCAAGCTTAGAAGAGTCGCTAATGTGGTAAGAAGAAAACCCTATACTGAGGCGGTTGCCATACTTGAAAGCCTTCCTCAAAAGGGTGCTGTATATCTCCGCAAGACTATACAGTCCGCGGCTGCTAACGCGCTCTTTCAGAATAAGAATCTTGATGAAGAAATGCTTTACATCAAGACTCTTATGATTGATGAAGGCCCGAGAATGAAGAGAGTTTGGGCAAGAGGCAGAGGTAGAAGGGATATTCTTTTGAAAAGAATGAGCCATATTACAGTTGTTGTAGACGAAATAGCGAGTGTGGGGGAATAAATGGGTCAGAAAGTTAATCCAATAGGTTTACGAATCGGTATAAATAAAACCTGGAAATCTAAATGGTATGTGGACCCGAGAGAGTATGCTGATACACTGCATGAAGATTTAGTTATCAGAAAAACTCTTCTTAATTGTCCCGAAACAAAGGGTGCAGATATTTCAGATATTGAAATCATCAGACATCCTCAGAGGATTACAGTTGTTATTCAGACTTCACGTCCCGGAATAATTATCGGTGCAAAGGGGTCAAATATCGAAAAGATCGGAAAAAGACTGCAGACAATAGCCGGCAAGAAAATTCAGATCAAGATTAAAGAAATCAAGCAGCCCGAAAGTAATGCTCAGATTATCGCGCTCAATATAGCAAGACAGTTGAAATCAAGATCAGCTTTTAGAAGAACCTTGAAAATGGCTGTTAATAATGCAATGAAGACAGGTATTCAGGGAATTAAGGTTAAGGTTTCAGGTCGTCTCGGCGGAGCAGAAATGTCAAGAACTGAGCAGTATAAGGCAGGACGTGTTCCGCTGCATACGCTTAGGGCAAATATTGAATATGGTTTTGCGGAAGCTGATACAACATTTGGTCTAATCGGAGTAAAGGTCTGGGTTTTTACCGGAGAAGTTTACAAAAAAGACCGAAAAGAGGATGCAGGTCTTCTTGTTAAAAAACAAAGAGATAAGTCCTCTTCAAGGAGTTAATCAAGATGCTTAGTCCGAAAAGAACGAAATACAGAAAAAGACAGAGAGGCAGATTAACCGGAACCGCACAACGCGGTAATACCATTGCTTTTGGTGATTATGGTCTGGTTTCTCTGGAAAATAAATGGATTACAAATAGGCAGATTGAAGCTGCACGTATTGCAATGACAAGGCATATCAAGAGGGGCGGAAAGGTCTGGATCAGGATCTTCCCCGACATCCCTTATACTAAAAAGCCCGCTGAAACCCGAATGGGTAAGGGTAAGGGTAATCCCGAGCATTGGGTTGCAGAGGTAAAGCCAGGGACTGTTATGTTTGAAATGTCAGGTGTAACTCCCGAGCTTGCAGGTGAAGCAATGAGGCTTGCCGGAAACAAGCTGCCTATTAAGGTGAAATTTGTTGAAAGAAGGGGTCGTGAATAGTCATGAAAGATTCGTTTAACGAGTTAACATACGAAGAGCTTCTTATTAAGCGTGAAGAACTTAAGAAGAAACACATGGACAGCAGATTCAGTAAGGTTCTCGGTCATGTTGAGAGTCCTGTTGAACTGCGGACTGTCAGAAGAAAGATAGCAAGACTTAACACGATTATTCACGAGTATGCACTCGGAATTCGTAAAGCCTAGGGCAGGAGAAATTAGTGGATACTAAAGCTGTAGAAAAAACCAAAGGTTACAACAAAACCTATACCGGTGTTGTTGTCAGCGATAAGATGGAAAAAACAATTGTCGTTAAGGTTAGTACAAGAAAACTTCACAAGCTTTACAAGAAATATCTTGCAAGAAGCAAGAAACTTAAAGCACACGATGAAAAGAATGAGGCAAATGTCGGTGATACTGTTCGTGTGATTGAATGCAGACCTGTCAGCAAAGACAAGTGCTGGAGACTTGTAGAGATAGTAGAGAGAGCAAGATAGACTGTTCTCGTGACAGAAGGTGTGATGGTAGCGATATCAGACCATCATGCTTAAAGGAGTGGTGATATGATCCAGATGCAAACGTATCTGAATGTGGCAGATAACAGCGGGGCCAAAAGAGTTCAATGTATTAAGGTCCTCGGCGGAAGTCATAAGATGACAGCCGGAATCGGAGACATTATTGTTGTCGCTGTGAAAGATGCCCTGCCTAACGCTGCAATCAAAAAAGGTGATGTTCAGCGTGCGGTAATAGTAAGAACCAGCAAGGAATTCAGAAGACCTGACGGAACATACATAAGGTTTGATGATAATGCCTGCGTTATAGTTGATGCCAACCAGGCTCCCAAGGGAAAAAGAATCTTTGGCCCGGTTGCAAGAGAACTTCGTGACGGCGGTTTCATGAAGATAGTTTCTCTGGCACCTGAGGTTCTTTAAAGGAGTTTTGTGATGGTGAAATACAAAATCAAGAAAAACGACACAGTAAAAGTCGTTTGTGGTAAGGATAAGGGAAAAACCGGAAAGGTCGTCAAGGTTGATTCAGAAAAAGGCCGGGTTATTGTTCAGGGACTTAATATAGTCAAGAAAGCCCAGAGACCCAAGAATCAGAATGATAAAGGCGGCATTGTAAGTATAGAAGCACCCATTGATATTTCAAATGTAATGGTTGTCTGCAAAAAATGCGGGCCTTCACGGATAGGTTACAAGGTTAATGATTCTGAAAAAACAAGAATCTGTAAGAAATGCGGAGGGGCAATCTAATGGCTGCAGCATACGTACCAACAATCAAGAAGTTCTATAAAGACAAGGTTGCTAAAGAGCTTCAGGAGGAATTCGGATACAGTTCTCCCATGCAGATCCCCGGTATTGAAAAAATCGTCCTGAGCGTAGGCTGTGGTGACGCTATTGCAAACAAGAAATTTCTTGAATCTGCTGTATCGGAGCTTGAACTTATAACAGGACAGAAGGCCATGAAAACAAAGGCCAGAAAGTCAATATCGAACTTTAAGCTGCGTGAAGGAATGGAAATCGGAGCAAAGGTAACTCTCAGAGGCGCGTATATGTGGGAATTTTTTGAAAGACTCACCTGTATTGCTCTCCCGCGAGTTAAGGACTTCAGAGGGACAAACCCAAACGCTTTTGACGGAAATGGTAATTACTCTCTTGGAATCACTGAACAGATCATTTTCCCGGAGATCGATTATGATAAGATTGAACGCGTAAGCGGTCTTAATATTGTAATTGTTACAACAGCAAAAACGGATAATGAAGCTAAGAGCCTTCTTCAGAAGTTAGGCATGCCGTTCAGTAAATAGGAGCAGAGAAAATGGCTAAGAAATCAATGATTGTAAAAGCTAACCGAACTCCAAAGTATAGTACACGTAAAGTAAACAGATGCAAAGTCTGTGGAAGACCCAGGGGCTATATGCGGAAGTTTAAGATGTGTAGAGTTTGTTTCAGAAAGTACGCCAGTGAAGGTCTTATCCCGGGCGTAACTAAATCCAGCTGGTAGGGAGAATAATATGGCAGTTTCAGATCCTGTAGCTGATATGTTGACAAAAATAAGAAACGCGAATAGTGCGCGATTTGACAGGGTTGATATACCTACTTCAAAATTCAAGCTTGAGATTGTAAAGATTTTGAAGAATGAGGGTTATGTTAAGAATTTTAAGAAAACCACTATAGACGGAATTAACTTCATCAGAATATTCCTGAAATATGTAGATGAAGATCAGCCGATTATTCATGGTATTCAGAAAATATCTAAACCGGGAAGAAGAATCTATTCCAGTTACAAAAAGATGCCGCGTGTATATAACGGCTACGGTACGGTTATAGTTTCAACTTCTGCGGGTGTTACAACCGGAAAGAAGGCCGCCGAGAAAAAGGTCGGCGGAGAACTGATTTGCTCAGTTTGGTAGAATAGGGGAAGCAAGATGTCTCGAATAGGAAAATTACCAATAGAGATTCCACAAGGTGTTAAGGTTTCAGTAACTGAAGACCTGATCACTGTTGAAGGTCCCAAGGGAAAACTTGAGCAGGATTATAAACCGGAAGTTTCTATTAAAATCGAAGATAATACTTTAACAGTTGATGCGATAAAAGACACAAAGTCAGCACATTCATATCATGGTCTTTACCGCTCACTTATTGACAATATGGTAACAGGCGTATCCAAAGGATTTTCAAAGGTTCTTGTTATCAATGGTGTTGGTTATAGAGCTGAGGTAAATAAAGACATACTGACAATGAATCTGGGTTATTCACAGCCTATAGATTATTATATCGAAGAGGGTATCACAATTACCGCAGAAGGTAATAAGGTTACGGTCTCCGGTATTGATAAGCAGAGAGTAGGACAGGTTAGTGCTGAAATAAGGTCGTTAAGACCGCCTGAGCCCTATAAAGGTAAGGGTATTCGGTACGACGACGAGAATATCAGACGTAAGATTGGTAAGTCAGGAATTAAGTAGGGTATTTGAATGAAGAAGCTGATTGAAAAAGCGAACCGAAGGGTACGAAGAAAAAAACATGTACGGAAAACCGTACAGGGTACTCCGGAAAGACCACGAATGAGTGTCTATAAAAGCTCAAAGCACCTGTATATTCAGGTTATAGATGATATGAGCGGTACAACAATTGCATACGCTAACAATCTTGAAAAAGATAATAAGGCTATACCTTCAAATGTTGAGGGAGCAGCCAAGCTCGGAGAGCTCATAGGAAAGCGTCTTAAAGAAAAGAAGATAACAACTGTCGTGTTTGACAGGAATGGTTACGTATATCACGGTAAGATCAAGGCTATTGCCGACGGCGCAAGAAAGTCTGGTATAACCATTTAGGAGGGAGAAGTTGGAAGCTGCAAACGATAAAGAATATGTTGAAAAGCTTGTAAAGCTCAACAGAGTTGCAAAGGTTGTGAAGGGCGGTAGAAGATTTTCTTTCTCGGCACTGGTTGTCGTCGGAGATCAAAACGGAAAGGTAGGATACGGTTTTGGTAAGGCCAATGATGTTTCTGAGGCAATCAGAAAATCAGTTGAAAAGGCCAAGAAAAATATGATTACCGTACCTATAAAGAATGCCACTGTTCCTCATGAGTACATAGGAGAATATAAGAGTGCAAAGGTAATACTTAAGCCTGCTGCACCGGGTACCGGTATTATTGCCGGCGGACCGGTCAGGGCTGTAATGGAGGTTTCCGGTATCAATAATATTCTCAGTAAATCTCTTGGTTCCAAGAATACAATGAATATAACAAAGGCTGTATTCGCAGGTCTTGAGAATATGATGAATGCAAAAGAAATTGCTAAGGGCAGGGGTAAAACCCTCGCTGATATGTGGGGTTAATTATGGCCAAAAAGAAGAGTGCACAGATAAAAATAGAGCTGGTAAGAAGCGGAATAGGCAGAAAACCTAATCAGAGAGCTACTCTGAAAGCCCTGGGATTAAGAAAGATGCATCAGACTGTGGTTAAGGATGCAAATCCGGCCATAATGGGTATGGTTAATACTGTCTCACATCTTGTTAAGGTTGAGGAGATTTAGCTGATTATGAATGAATTAAAGGTACCCGCAGGCGCGGTTAAAAAGAAAAGAGTTGTTGGCCGTGGAAACGGTTCAACCCGGGGCGGAACAAGCGGAAGAGGTTCAAACGGTCAGAATGCCCGTTCAGGCGGCGGCGTGAGACCCGGTTTTGAAGGCGGACAGATGCCGCTATACCGAAGAATTGCAAGGCGCGGTTTTTCGAATTATCCGTTTAAAATAGAGTATAAGGGTGTCAATATAAGGGAAATAGAAGCAAAGTTCAGTGATGGAGATACTGTAAGTATTGAAACCTTAAAAGAAAAGGGAATCGTTAAAGGAAAAAATGTCAGAGTTAAGATTCTGGGTGACGGAGAACTTACCAAGAAGCTTAATGTAGATGTTGAAAAAATTTCAGCCGGTGCCAAAGATAAAATTGAAAAAGCCGGTGGAACGATAGTCAAAGAAGGTTAAGATGGCTGAAAACAAGCTTGTTGATATGATGCGTATAAAGGATCTCAGAGAAAGGATCCTTTTCACTGTACTGATGCTGATAGTATACAGGCTGGGTGTTGCAATACCCATACCGGGTATTAATCTAAATGCCTTAAAGCTTTACTTTATGGCACAGGAAGGTGCAAACGCTATAGGAATAACTGAATATATTGACTTCTTTTCCGGTGGTGGTTTTAAGAATTTCTCAATATTCATGTTAGGAATTATGCCTTATATATCGATGTCGATTATAATGCAGCTTCTATTGATGGTATTTCCAGCATTAAAGAAGATATCCGAAGAGGACGGCGGAAGGAAAAAAATTCAGAAGTATACAAGATACGGAACAGTTCTTGTATGTCTTATACAGTCTTATGTAGTTACACGCTATGCTGATCAAATTCCTGATGCTATTTCAATTTCCAGACTTCCATATACACTGATAGCTATGCTTACAGTTACAAGTGGAACTGTTTTCCTTATGTGGATGGGAGAACAGATTACCCAAAGGGGTGTAGGTAATGGAATATCTCTTATAATTTTTGCCGGTATTGTTGCCAGAATGCCTAATGCTTTTGCTTCAATAATCAGGGCGGTCAGAGAAGATTCTCTAAACCCTGTATTTGTAATAATTGTACTTGCAATGTTTGTCGTAGTTGTCGCATTGGTTGTTTACGAGCAGCAGGGACAAAGGAAGATACCGGTACATTATGCCAAAAGGGTTGTGGGCCGTAAGATGTATGGCGCTCAAAGCACCTACATCCCCTTTAAGATTAACCCCTCAGGTGTTATTCCGGTTATCTTTGCGTCATCAATTCTGACATTCCTGTTGCAGATAAGCAGTAATCTGGGTGGTGAAATTAAATGGCTTGGTAGTTTTTCATATTGGCTGAGACCAAGCGGTCCGGCTTATTTGATTATATATACATTACTGATTGTTTTCTTTGCATATTTCTATACACAGGCTACATTAAATCCTATGGAAATAGCAAAACAGATTCGGGAAAACGGCGGTTCAATACCGGGTGTTCGTTCTGATAAACTTGAAGAGCATCTAATGAAGATTCTGAACAGAATTATTCTGCCCGGAGCTATTTTTCTCGCATTTATAGCAATCATCCCGACTATTGTTCAGGCTGTGTTTCACTTCCCTGCATCCGCGGCAATGTTGCTTGGAGGTACATCACTTCTGATTATGGTTGGAGTAGACCTTGATACAATGTCTCAGATTGAGGGGCATCTAAGAATGCACCATCAGGAAGGCTTTGTAAAAAAAGGTAAGATTAAATCAAGGAATCTCTAAGGGGAAAACAATGAAAGTTAGAGCAAGTGTTAAACCCATGTGTGATAAATGCAAGGTTATTAGAAGACGGGGTGTGCTGAGAATTATATGCACTAACCCAAAACATAAACAGAGACAGAAATAGGGGGATATAGATGGCACGAATTTCGGGTGTAGACCTTCCTAATAAGCAAATTAAAATAGCATTAACATATATTTTCGGAATAGGCCGGACAACAGCTGTTGAGATCTGTGAAAAGCTTAATGTAGATCCTGACAGCATGATGAATGACCTTTCAAGTGATGATGTAGCCAAGCTTCGTCAGATTCTTGATAATGAGTATAAGGTTGAAGGTAGACTCAGGACTGAAACAGCTCTGAACATCAAGAGATTGATGGATATCGGTTGTTACAGAGGATTAAGGCACAGAAGAGGATTACCTGTTCGAGGGCAGAGAACTAAAACCAACGCCCGAACAAGAAAGGGTAAGAAGAAGACTGTTGCCGGAAAGAAAAAAGCAGCTAAATAGGCTGGAGGTAGAGATCATTGGCTAAGGTTAAGAAAAAGAAAGAAAAAAAGACGGTACACGAAGGTAACGTATACATTCAGGCTACCTTCAATAATACTATAGTAACAATAACAGATCTGAACGGTAATGCCGTTTCATGGGCAAGTGCCGGTGGGCTGGGTTTTCGCGGAGCTAAGAAATCTACTCCTTATGCGGCACAGACAACTGCTGAAACTGCTGCTAAAAAGGCAATGGATTACGGCCTTCAGTCTGTTCATGTATATGTTAAAGGACCCGGTGTCGGCAGAGAATCCGCTATCCGTTCGCTCGGAAATCTAGGTCTGTGGGTTAAGGGTATAGTTGATATGACTCCTATTCCGCATAATGGATGCAGACCCAGAAAGAGCAGAAGGGTATAAGGAGACTTTAATGGCGAGAAATATAGGCCCTCAGTGCAGGCTTTGCCGTACTGAAAAGAAGCGGCTTAATTTGAAAGGCGAAAGATGTACAGGCCCTAAATGTCCGATAACAAAAAAACGCACTGCTCCCGGTAAAGGTCCAAGAGTAAGAGCTGCAAAGATGTCGGATTATGGTCTCCAGCTTAGAGAGAAGCAGAAGTTAAAAAGGACCTATGGAATGCTTGAAAAGCAGTTCAAACTTTTTTTTACAAGAGCTGATCGAATGAAGGGGAAGACGGGTGATAATCTTATTATTTTGTTAGAGAGAAGACTTGATAATATTGTGTACAGAATGAGGTTCGCCTCTTCAAGAAGCCAGGCTCGTCAGCTTGTTTCGCATGGTCATATTAAAGTAAATGGAAAGAAGGTTACCATTTCATCCTACATCGTAAGAGAAGGGGATGTTATTGAGGTTAATGATAAAAGCAGGAATTTGGTTGTTTTCAAAGACAGCCTAAAAGAGTATACTAAATCAGGTGTTTATCCATGGATCGATGTTGATCCTGATACAATGAGGGGAACAGTAAAGGCATTACCGCTTAGAGGCGATGTAGATGATCTTTCTGATCTCAATGAACAGCTGATCGTGGAACTTTATTCCAGATAAAGAAACGGGGAGTGCACATGGCGCGTAAAAATCTTTTAAAAGGATTTAAGAAGCCGAAAGGTATATCCTTTGAGCACAGTGAGATAAGTAGTAACGTTGGTAAATTTACTGCGTATCCATTTGAACGGGGTTTTGGTACAACTATCGGAAATACCCTCAGAAGAGTTTTACTCTCATCAATTCAAGGATATGCTGTTTCTGCAATCAAGATTACTAGTTATGATGGTGAAGGAAACCCTCATATGATCTCCAGTGAATTTGAGGCCATTCCTGAGGTAGTTGAAGATACACCGGAGGTGATCAACAATCTGAAGGCTTTAAAAATAAAACTGCCTGAAGAGGTTGAGCAGAAAATCATCAATATTGAGTTAAAAGGTGCGGGTGAAATAACCGGAGCTTCTTTCAAGGTTGATGAACAAATTGAAATAATCAACGAGGATCTTAAGATTGCAACCTTAATGGAGGGAGCTAATCTTGATCTTGAAGTACAGATTGATCTCGGAAGAGGTTATGTACCTGCCGAGATCAATGAAAAATATATTGAAGTAATTGGCACTATAGCCATTGATTCGGTTTTCTCACCTATTACAAAGGTAACCTATGAGATTGAGAATACCAGAATAGGCCATAGAAATGATTATGATAAGCTTTTTCTTGAGGTTGAAACCGACGGCACAATATCTCCTGAAGATGCTGTTGCAGAAGCGGCCAAGATCGCCAAGGATCATTTTACCATATTCATAAATTTCGATGAGGATACAATCGGCGGTGATGAAGAGGTAGATGAAGAGGAAGAGAGAATTAAAACGATTCTTGATACTCCGGTGGAAGAACTTGAGTTGTCGGTACGCTCAAGTAACTGCCTTAAGAATGCTAATATAAAAACAATCGGTGATCTTACAAGGCGGAGTGAGGATGAGATAGCCAAAACAAGAAATTTTGGTAAGAAATCCCTGCTTGAGATTAAAGAGAAGCTGAGCGAATGGGGTTTGAGTCTCGGAATGACTGACTATAGAGTACTCAAAACCTCTCGTAAATTACAGTCAAAGAAGGAAGACGAAGATGCATAATAGGGTCGGTTTTAACAAGTTAAGCAGAAAAGCAAGCCACAGAAAGGCAATGACCAGAAATATGGTAACCTCTCTATTCCGATACGAAAGAATAACAACTACAAAAGCCAAGGCTCTTGAGGTTAGACGAACTGCAGAAAAAATGATTACAAGAGCCAAGGTTGATTCTGTTCATAATAGAAGGATTGTTAATAAAGATATTAAGGACGCTGAAGTGCTTAATAAACTTTTTACTGAGATTGGTCCTGTAAACAAGAGTCGGCCCGGCGGTTATACAAGAATTCTTAAGACCGGTTTTAGAAAAGGCGATGCAGCAGAAATGGTTATTCTTGAGCTTGTTCTTGAAGAGGTTGAAAGCGGAAAAAAATCCTCCAAGAAGAAAGCCGCTCCCGCCAAAAAGGCCGAGAAAAAGAAAGAGGCGCCAAAGGTTGAAGAAGCCAAGGTTGAAGAAGCCAAGGCTGAAGAGCCCAAGGCCGAAGAGCCGAAGACTGAAGAAGCTAAGGCTGAAGAACCGAAGGCCGAAGAGCCGAAGACTGAAGAAGCTAAGGCTGAAGAACCCAAGGTTGAAGAACCCAAGGCTGAAGAACCCAAGGCTGAAGAAGCTGAGGATGAAGAGCCTAAGACTGAGTAGTTCTATAGTTTTTAAAACTTTTTATCAAAAGAGGGTGAGATACACCCTCTTTTTTTTGGTTTATTTTATGTTCACTGAAGTTGGTCAAATGCCGATATTATTATGAATAGTAGTAGTAACTGCTTTCAAGAACTCTCTGAGTTTTGAAAGAGCCTAAAATTTGGGGTATAATATTTTATAGTGAAGTCAAGGGTTAAGATTGCACTGAGCCTTCTCATTAGTGTGATTGTATTTGCAGTATTTATCATCATCTCTTTTTCAGGACTATTCGATTATATTGAGGCCTCATTTTATCATACGAGGGTAAAAAGATTAAATGAAAAAGAATCAATAGTAATAGCTTCTGCAATAGACAGGTACCATGAAAAAAACATTTCAACCATAGAAACTATTTATGATAATAATTATATTGCCAGGAATTTTTTACCTAATTTAAGTACCGAAGATATATTTAATACAAACAACTTATTCAGCATGTTAAAAAAAGAAATCCCGGGCTTATCATTTATCCGTCTTATTGATAAAAATTTAAAAATACATTACAGCACTCTGGATTCAGATTTAAAAGAAAAGTCAAAATATAAAAGAATATATAAGAATTATGATCCTGAAAAAGAAAATTTCCAAATAGAAAGATTTTTTGGTAATATTGATAGAAATGGAAGGGTTGAGCTTGATTTAGAAAATAATAGAATAGTGTATATTTTCCCTGTGTTCGATAATCTTGATAAAGAAAAAGGAATCATTTTACTTTATACATTCCAAAAAGCGCTTTTTCAAAGCCTTGTAAAAGAATCAATTTTAGAACTGGGAAGTACCCTTGATATTATAGATAACGGATATCTGATAAATTTGTCCAACTCCTCCGTTGCAATACTCTCAGAGATATCAAAAAACTATTCTTCAAGTAGTAAAGAAGAATTTATGCTTCCATTAAATATTGATGATGAAAATATATATATTTTCTGTACAAAGAGTAAGTATACCGGTTACATCGGATATACTGTCGATTCTACTGAATTTGAATTGTCCAATGGTTTAAAATATTTGCTTATAGGATCATTTGGAATTACTTTATTTTTGATAGTTTTCCTCTTATTTAATATCCGTCAGGACTCCGACGCCATAATTGCTGACAGGATAAAAACATTACAAGTAAATTTCTTACAGGAATTCGTAAACAAAAAAGAAAACTTTGACTGGAACCAGGTCCAAAGTAATATTGAGCTGAATAAAGAAAATATAAATAAGCAAATTAGAAAGGGTTTGGGTGGTAAATCAAAAAAAGAACAATATCAAAAGCTGCTTGATAAGAATTGGGATGAAATCCTCCAAATCATTTCTGAGCGGAATGATTCAGAAGAGTTACAAAAAATTGATATAAAAAATATCGAAACAATAATACAGGATGCGATAGCAAAAGGTAAATTCATAATAAATGCAGATGAAGTTTCGGTAAAAAATAGTAAAAATATAGAGGATTTACCATCTACCTATAAAAAATCTGAACAAATTGAAGAGCCTGCTGAAGGGACATCCGAAGCAGAAAATCTCATTGATGCCGAGGCTTCTGTAGAAACAGGAACCCTTGGAGAAGTAGAGGCGTTTGATGAAGCAGAGGAACCCGGCGAAGTAGAGGAACTCTCCGAAGTAGAGGAACTTCCTGAAGCAGAGGAGCTATCCGAAGTAGAGGAACTCTCCGAAGTAGAGGAACTTCCTGAAGCAGAGGAACTATCCGAAGTAGAGGAACTATCCGAAGCAGAGGAACTATCCGAAGCAGAGGAACTTTCTGAGGTAGAAGAACTTTCTGAGGTAGAAGAACTTCCTGAAGCAGAGGAACTCTCCGAAGTAGAGGAACTTCCTGAAGCAGAGGAACTATCCGAAGCAGAGGAACTATCCGAAGTAGAGGAACTTCCTGAGGCAGAGGAACTATCCGAAGTAGAGGAACTATCCGAAGCAGAAGAACCTTCCGAAGTAGAAGCGCTTACCGGGCCGGATACAATATTTGTAAAAGAGTTTGATGAAGAATTTGTAATCAAACTAGATGATGATTCTAATATTACAGAAGAAGCATTAAATCAAAAATTAAAAAGTATATACACAGATATTGATGTTCTAGATAGTGAGCCATTTGATCTTGTTGAACTCTTTAAAGAAGAAAATGCTATTGGTGATATTGCTGTTTTTGAAGATGAACTGGAATTAGAGGTTGTGACAGAGCAGGATATGTCAGAAACAGAAGGCCTCATTGCAGACACAGATGAGCTTGAAGAATTAGAAGAAGAACAGCTTGAAGAACTTGACGAGCTCGAAGAATTAGAAGAGGAACAGCTTGAGGAACTGGACGAGCTCGAAGAATTAGAAGAAGAACAGCTTGAAGAACTGGATGAGCTCGAATCACTGGATGAGCTCGAAGAATTAGAAGAGGAACAGCTTGAAGAACTGGATGAGCTCGAATCACTGGATGAGCTTGAAGAGCTTGAAAAAGTTGAGTCTATTGATGATGAGATTGGTGTTGTCATAGAGATTGAAGGCCAATTGGATGGCAGTAAATCAAATTCCTTCTATACAAAATTTAATTATAATATTGATTTTGAAGCTTTGAAAAAAGATCGGAAGGCTGTACTCTTGCCTGAAGATGCTGAATTAGAAGAAAAAGAAGGTTTTAAAGTTGCTTCTGTAGTAGAAACCTTGCCTGAGAAAGTAATAAAGACCGGATTAACAGCTGAAGAACGGGATTTCATTAATTTGTTAAATGAAAAAGTCGATAAAAATATTTATTTAGCCTATATCGAAAATTTATATCATGATGATAATTCACCGGTTAAAGAGAGTATAAAAAACGAAGACGGAGTTTTCTATGTAAAAGAAGAAGTAATCTCCGGTTCAGGCGTAAAAAATGAGGAATTTAAGGAACTTGTGGACTCTGTTATTGGTTCCAAAGAAAAATCAATTGAAAATACCTCAATTTTTTCAGACAGGGAAGTAGACCTGATGGATCTGAGTTATGGGTTAGTATCTGAAAAACCTGTAGAAAAACAAATAACTACCGGAATTAATCTGCTTACAGCCGAAGGTCTTGATTATGATCTTTACCTTAAAAACTTCAAGATGAATATAACAGGTATTTCAAAATCATTACTCAGAATCTCCCGTAAGGTTGATGCCCTGTGTGCAGCTCTAATCACAACACAGGGTAATAAGATTAAGGTTGAATTTTCAGTAGGTATGGATTCCAAAGGTAGAAATCTTATGGCATTTAAAAAGGATGAACCCTTCTATACACAAATAATAGACAAAAAAGTGTTTATGCTTGTAAAGGGACATGAGGCCGGTATAGAATCCATGGACAAATGTATAAAAAAAGAAGACAGATTACATTTTAGCGGTTATTTATATATACCGGTCAAATTTAATGAACAGAATGCATATCTCTTTGCCGGATTAAATTCAAGTGAGCAGACCCTTGAAGGCTATATTGATATTTTAACAAAACAACTTGCTTGACCAATATAAATACATCAAATATAATCTGGAGATTAGGAATACTTATGATGGAGGAAGATTATGCTTGATTTGAAGTTGATAATTCTTCCTCTCGTGGGAATAGTTCTAGGTTGGATAGTAAGATGGCTTTATGCCAAATTTCAGTTGTCTTCATCCGAGCAGAAGGCTGCACGTTTAAATCAGGATGCAGTAAAAGAGGCAGAAGCGAAAAAACGCGAATTACTGCTTGAGACGAAAGACGAACTGCTTAAAGAAAGAGCTCAACAGGAAAAAGAGCTCAGAGAAAGACGAAATGAGATTCAGAGACTTGAAAGAAGGTCATTACAGAAAGAAGAAAATCTAGAGAAGAAATCAGCAGCACTGGAAAATCAGGAACGTGCTATTGCAGGGCGAGAGGATAAATTAAGAGAAAAAGAGCTCTATCTTGACGAGGAAGAAGCAAGATGGAAGACTGAACTTGAAAAGATAGCCGGTATAACAACCGATGAAGCCAAGGATTTAATAATTAAATCCATGGAAAGTGAAGCAAAAAAAGATGCATTGGTTCTTGTTAATAAAGTAGAACAGGAAGCCCAGAAAAATGCAGATAAAAAGGCCAGAAGTATCATCATGGGAACTATCCAGAGACTGGCTACCGAGGTCAGCTCGGATGTTACCATAACGTCTGTAAATCTTCCCAATGATGAGATGAAGGGGAGGATAATAGGCCGTGAAGGGCGTAATATTCGTTCCCTTGAGACGTTAACAGGTGTAGATATTATTATTGATGATACTCCGGAGGCCGTAGTAATCTCATGCTTTGACCCGGTAAGAAAAGAAATTGCAAGAGTCGCACTTGAAAGACTTATCTCCGATGGCCGAATCCATCCTGCGAGGATTGAAGAGGTTGTCAACAAGGTTACAAAAGAGATTAATCAGACCATCATTGAAGAAGGTGAGAAGGTCGTTTTCGATCTGGGTATGCATAATATTCCTCAGGATGGTATTAGAGCCCTCGGCCGGCTCCGCTATAGAACAAGCTATGCTCAGAACGTTCTTGATCATTCAAAAGAGGTCGCCGTAATTGCCGGCATGATAGCTGCTGAAATAGGTGCTGACCGTGATATAGCAAAGCGGGCCGCTCTTCTGCATGATATAGGTAAGGGCATCGAAAGCGAAGGTGATGAAAACCATGCCGAGCTGGGTGCGGGACTTGCAAAAAAGATGGGTGAGGATCCGAAGGTTGTAAATGCCATAATTGCGCATCACAATGATGTAGAACCCCAGACAATAGAGGCCATCATAGTTCAGGTTGCTGACGCTATATCCGCCTCCAGACCCGGAGCCAGACGTGAGACCCTTAATAATTATATTAAACGTCTTGAAAACCTTGAAAATATAGCGGAAGATTTTGAGGGTGTTTCAAAAGCCTTTGCAATTCAGGCCGGACGTGAACTCAGAATTATGGTTAATAATGAGTCGGTTTCTGACGATGACTCAAAGATCCTCGCAAAAGATATTGCGAAGCGAATTGAAGATGAATTAAGATATCCCGGAAGGATTAAGGTAACTATAATTCGAGAGACAAGAGTTACAGAATATGCCAGATAGGTTGTGGAGAGCTGATGGCTGATGTAATCAGAGCCCTGCTTCTTGGTGATGTTATAGGTCAACCCGGCTGTAGGGCTGTTTTTGTCGGATTAAAGAAACTCATTAAGAAATATAAAGCCGATGTTGTAATGGTTAATGGAGAAAATGCCGCCGACGGATTCGGCATTAATCCTGAAAATGCCCAAATGATATTCTCAAGCGGTGCCGATGTTATCACAAGCGGTAACCATATATGGCAGAAAAAGGAAATCTACCCTTTATTGGACTCAAGAGCCGAGTTGCTAAGGCCTGCCAACTACCCTAAAAAAGCTCCGGGCCACGGCAGCTGCATCGTGGATGTTAAAGGTACCAATGTAGCCTTTCTTAATCTTCAGGGCCGTGTTGATATGGCAAATATTGACTGCCCATTTAATTCTGCAAAGAATGAACTCAAAAAGCTGAAGAATGATGCTGATATTATTATAGTAGACTTCCATGCTGAAAACGCCGCAGAAAAAGAGGCTCTTGCCCTCTATCTTGATGGGCAGGTATCATCGGTCACAGGTACTCATACGCATATTCAAACCGGTGATGAGCGTATTCTTTCGAAGGGTACAGCCTATATAACCGATATAGGAATGACCGGACCTATGGACAGCGTGATCGGTTCAAATAGTGAACTTGCTGTTAAAAGACAGCAAACACAAATGCCGTTGAAAATGGAAATCGAAGACCTCCCCGCAACGCTTAACGGAGTTTTGATAACAATTGATAAAAACAACGGAAAGGCTGTTTCTATTGATCGTTTCAGTGAAGAAAGTCTTTAGATAATGGCTGAATCCAAAAAAGACAAACCATTAATTGAACTTCTGCAGCAGCGTTTTGAAGATTATTCGTATCAGGACCTTTACTCAATGATAATGTGCGGTGAAATAAAGGTCGGGGGTGAAACAATCCGTGAGGCCAGAAAAAAGGTGGATCCTGATTCAGATATCGTGATCAAATCCAGACGTTGGGTTTCCCGGGGCGGCGGGAAGCTGGAACACGCCCTTTTGAGCTGGAATATCTCTTCAGAATCAAGAATCGTTCTTGATGCAGGTGCCTCAACAGGGGGCTTTACTGATTGTCTTCTTAAGCGGGGTGCTTCAGAGGTTCATTCTGTTGATGTTGGTTACAACCAGCTTGATTATAGCCTGAGGATAGATAAACGGGTACATGTTCATGAACGTACAAATATTATGTCAGTCAACAGTTTAACACCTCAGCCGGATTTTGCTGTTGCTGACTTATCATTCAGATCCATAACAGGGGCTGCTTCGCATATACTTAAGCTTACAAAAAATAACCTGCTTATCGCACTTATTAAACCCCAGTTCGAATTAAGTGATACATATGGCTTTGACGGTGTAATACGTGATGAAAATCTTCTTTTAGAGGTGGTTAAATCCGTTGCATTGACGCTTCAGGACGAAGGGGTAATTATCGACGATCTAATAAAATCGCCAATAAAGGGGACTAAGGGGAATACAGAGTTTTTATTTCTTCTCCATCTTGCTGATGAAGAAGAAATTTTTTCAAATATCGATAAAATTGAATCATTTTCCTCAAAAATCTGATCTGCTCAGCGGTTTCCCGATAAATACACCCTCCGGGCCCATGTAATCAATTTTTGCGCCCTCTATCAAAATCTGAACTGATTTTACATTGGAAAACTCGGTCGCAGTGTATACAACCTGTTTAAGCTGTGCGTTATAACCCTCAACCCCAAAAGAATTAAATCTGAATTCATCTGAAAAATTCAGATATGCGGTATTATTTTTTAAGCTTATGGATAAAATTCTTGTTTGTTCGGGAATAAGGCTTATAAGCCCCATATTCAGTTCAGTGCTTGATAGGCCCTCAAGCAGTGTCTTCATTGTCTCTGTAAGCGGTGAGTCAATATAGTAAACAGGTCTTACGATCCCTTTGAGTTTAATATTTCCTTCAGGACCTACTTCTATAAAGTACATTTTTGAACGTCTTACATTCTTGTCCTTTTTAGGCGGTTCAGTATTTGTCTTTTCCGGAATAGCAGCTTCAGTCTCTACTTCCAGTTCAATTACAGTTTCAGGCTCCGGTTTGGTTTCAACCTCAACCTCTATAGGCCTTTCTTCCCGTACCGGCTTCTCTTCAGGTTCTTCTTCAGTGAGGGTTCTTTCAACCTCAGGCTCCGGCGGTTCCGACGGTTCATCATTATTCTGTATTATTTCCATGAAACCAGTCTCTTCCAGTACGTTTTGAATTGTTTCTCTGTTAAAAAGAAAAATCACCAGTACGAGTAAGATTAGGGCTATCCAGAAAAGGCAGCCGATAGATGCTTTATTTTTCTTTCTTCGTGCCATACTGAGCTTATCGGCATATTTGACGGGCTGTATTAAATGCTTTATATTTAGTATTGAAATGAAGAAACTAAAGGGAATTTCCGTCTCTCAGGGTATTGCCATAGGTAAGGTCTTTTTCTATCTTGATGAATATCTGAGGGTTCCGGAATACAGGCTTGAACCTGAAGACGTAGAAAACGAGATTGCAAGATTCGATACCGCCATTGAAAAAACCGGTGATGATCTCTCCAGGCTTAAAGAGTCCATGAATAATGAAAGCAAGATAAATGAATCCGGATTTCTGGATGCTCATATCTTAATGCTTCAGGACCCCGAGTTTATAAAACAAATTAAAGAGCTTATTACAGATAAATTATACAATGCTGAATGGGCATTGTTTGAAACTGTAAAGGGTTATATTGAAATAATTAAGGGTTCTACCTATGAGTATATCAGGGAAAGAACCTTTGATATACGTGATGTCGCAAGACGGGTTTTGGGCAATCTCTTATATAAAAAACACGTTGATCTTAAGAATCTGAAAGAAGAAGTTATCATTATAGCGCATGAGTTACTTCCGTCTGATACATTATCCATGGATAAACGCATGGTTAAGGGAATTGCAACAGATGCCGGCGGAAAGACCTCGCATACAGCTATTCTTGCCCGCGCATTTGAGATTCCCGCTGTTCTTGGTCTTAAAAATATAACTGCCGAGGTAAGAAATGGAGATCAGATAATAATTGACGGAAGTTCCGGTACCATAATTATACGGCCGGATGAAGAAACGCTTAACAGCTACAGGCAAAAACTTGAAAGATGGCAGAAAAAAGAGGTAGAACTCCTTGATCTGAATCAACTTCCCGCTGAAACTAAAGACGGTAAGAAGATACTGCTGAAAGCGAATATTGAGCTTCCCGAAGAAACCGAATCAGCCTTAGCCCATGGGGCTGACGGAATAGGACTATACCGTTCCGAATTCTTTTTTATTCAGCCGGGAGAGTTCTCTGATGAAGAAAAACAGTATGCGGCATACAGCAGGGTTCTCACTTCCATGGAGAATAAGCCGGTTACAATCAGAACCATAGACCTCGGCGGCGACAAGATTATTCCCGGAACCACATATTTTGAAGAAACAAACCCCATCCTCGGTTGGCGCTCAATCAGATTCTGTATGAGCAGAACCGATATCTTTGGAACCCAGTTGCGGGCATTGCTCAGTGCATCGGTTAACGGTAATCTCAGGATAATGTTTCCAATGATCTCAGGTATAGAGGAGCTTGAGCAGGTTCTTGAGTTTTATAACGAGATTAGAAATGAAATGGACAGAAAGGGTGTTGAATTTGATCATAATATTCCGCTTGGAATAATGATTGAGGTTCCTTCTGCGGCCCTTACCGCCAATATACTTGCCCGTAAGGTAAAATTCTTTTCAATCGGAACCAATGACCTTATTCAGTATACCATTGCTGTAGACCGGGGTAATGAAAAAATAGCCTACCTCTATGAACCCTTTCACCCCGGAGTTCTGCGGCTTTTGCAAAATATAATTGAAGGTGCCCATTCACAAAGTATTCCTGTCGCGATGTGCGGAGAAATGGCCGGAGATCCCTATGCTGCGGTCATTCTGCTTGGTTTGGGACTGGATGTATTCAGTATGAGCTCATTCAGTATCCCTGAAATAAAAAATATTATAAGATCAGTATCTATGACAGAAGCTGAAGAGCTGGTTGGTATGATTTTCGATATGAAATCCTACAATGAAATTGACAGGTTTATCAGAGGATGGATGAATGAGCGTTTCGAATATCTCAAGCAGTAATAAGGTCCCTGTTGTTGCAATAGCGGGTCGTCCTAACGTAGGAAAGTCAACATTATTCAACAGGATTATCAAGTCACGGAAATCGATTACAGATCCTGCCCCAGGGGTTACCCGTGATCCTGTCGAGGGCATTGCCGAGATAGACGGTAAGGAAATCAAGTTCATTGATACAGGTGGTTACAAGCTTGAGCAGGAGGAGCTGGATGATCTTGTTGTTAAAAGAAGTCTGGAAATAATTGACGGGGCAGATCTTATCGTTCTTGTTCTGGATCTGAAGGATTTCAATTCTGAAGATGAAACCTTCATTGAGGAGGTCAGGAGATATTCATCAAAACTTCTTGTAGCTGTTAATAAGGTTGACGGGCCTGAAAAAGAAGATGAAATATGGAATTTTTATTCTCTGGGCTTTGATAAGGTTTATCCAATCTCAGCAACCCACGGCTATGGCTATGGAGATTTCATTGAGGCTGTTTTTGACAGAGTAAAGGATATCGGTGAAAACGCAGAGCCGGCGGCAGAAGACTCTGATATTAAGATAGCAATTCTTGGAAAACCTAATACCGGAAAGTCAACACTTACCAACCTTCTTACTAATAGTAATTCTTCGATAGTTTCTGATATACCCGGAACAACGAGAGATATTGTAGAGGGATTTTTCAGTTATAAGAGCCGTATTTTCAGAGTCCTTGATACTGCCGGAATCAGAAAGAAAAAGAAGGTCAATGAAGCTGTAGAATATTATTCAGTTAACCGGGCTATAAAAAGCATAGATGATTCCGATGTTGTTTTACTTATGATTGATTCTATAGAAGGCTTGTCGGATCAGGATAAAAAAATAGCAAATCTCATTGTAAAAAAAGGTAAGGGAGTTATAATCGTTCTTAATAAATGGGATCTTCAGGCGGATATACCCAACGCCTTTGAAGCAGTTTCGGACAGAGTCAGGTTTTTGTTCCCGATACTTTCGTTTGCTCCCATAGTTCCGCTTTCCGCACTTAATGATGATGGTGTGGGCCTAATGCTTGATACAGTGATTAAGGTAAAACATCAGTTGGGTAAGAGGGTTGAAACATCAACACTCAATGAGCACCTCCGCTATTGGGTTGAGGAAAATGAACCTCCCCGTTCAAAAAAGGGAAAATACAAGATTAAGTATATGACCCAGGTAAGTGCGGAACCCATAAAGTTTTTACTTTTTGTTAATAATAAAAAGAATTTTCCGGAATCATATCTTCGATATATACTAAGAATGATTAGAAGTGATTTCGGAATGCCGTCAGTGCCTGTTTCAATGGAGTTGAGGGAGTAAGCTTAATATATAATGGAACTGTTTACAATTGGTGAAGCATGTAAACTTCTTGATGTAAAACCCCATGTTCTCAGATACTGGGAGCAGGAATTTGATATGCTCAGCCCGCGAAAAGACCACAATGGAAAGCGCCAGTATTCAAAAAACGATCTTAATACCCTCTTTAGAATAAAACATCTGCTTCATGATCAGAAATATACCATAGACGGGGCGCGTCAAAAAATATGGGATGAATTGTCTCAGGATAATTTAAATGTTAAGGCTTCTGTTCAGGCTCTTCGAGAGACCATTATGAATCTTTCACTTAAAATAGACGAAATGAAGAAACATTGAACTCTAAATTGACGATAATATGAGTGTGAAGAAAATAATAATTATCATAACCTTTGCGTTCTTTATTCTGCCGCTTTTTAGGTTATATTCTTTTCCTGAAAATTTTGAGGCCAGAATCAAAATGCGTGAAACGATAACTGCGCCTACCTCTGATGTTCTTGATACCCGTGCGCGTAAAATAAAGCAAATTTCAGAAACCTCAAGGGTTTCATTCGAGGTAAGACAGCAGAATGATGCATTTTATCTGCTTTTTGTAAATGAAAAAAATGACCGTTTCCCTATCTACAGTGAGGGTACATACATAATAAAGAGACGTTTATCAGACGGTAAATTCATACAAATAAAGGTTTTCATAAAAAACCATGAAGAATGTTATGTAAGAATTTACCCAATGAATGAAAGGGCTGTGATGGAGGTTTTTCTCTTTGGAAAAAAGATCTATTCTGATATTAATCTTCCTTTCAGTTTTGCAGATGTGCTTACAGAACCTTTTAGTGAAATAAAGGATGCAACATCAGGACTTGTTGATTGGGATTTTATATTTCCTGAGGTTAATGCCTACCGGTTTTCCGCAAAAATGGAGCTTGCATCTGAAATAAAGAGTAACCTTCATCTAATACAGGATGCAGAAGACGGGGCAATAGATTCTGACGGTAATTATGTGTACATAGATGATTTAAAACCCCAGCCTGAAGGTAAGGGCGGCTTGAACTGTTCCGGTTTTGTGAAATGGGTAGCGGATGGTATCTACCATGCGGAGACCGGTTCTTATCTTTCTGTAAAAGAACTGAAAGAAAAACATCTTAAGCAGCGGGGAAATCGATGGAGCTCTAAATATGAAGACCGCAGGGATCCCTATTTCGGCCTGGACTGGATAAGAAATATTGCGGTTGAGATTGAAAGTGCTCATAAAGGCCGGCAAGGAAGCTATAAGTCAACAGATGTTTTTGACGTTCCATGGGCCCAATATACAGAGGATGTTGGTTTTCAAATAGAGGAGCTTAAACTTCTGATGTACTACCTGGCAGTCAATGAACCTGAAAATATATATCTTGCATCAATAAATGTCCCCTGGGGTGAGGGTCCAATTCTGAGGCAGCATATTCATACAGCAGTGTTGATACCAATAATAGAAAATAACAATGTCTATAGTGATATTGTTTTTGAACGGAATATTGAATCAAATGCTGAAATTCTTGCTGAAAAATATCCCGGAGCCCACATACTTCTTACAAGAATTAAATCAAAACCTTATTTTAAGCTGCCTGAACTTGTTAAAAAAGCCGAAATGTTGGACGGAGATTATTTCCGCCGCTGATTTTATTGAAAATTTGGTTATGGAGGGATATCTTATCAAAGGTATGAAACGTATTTTATTAATACTGTTACTGTTATCCATTTTTACTATTTCAGGATACGGTGCAGGAAGTGAATTATTTAGAGAGGCCGAAGGCCGCTACGGAAGCGGTAATTATTATGCCGCATTTGATCTTTACACAAGATTTATTACTGAAAACCGCATTTCTCCAAATGTTCCGGATGCTCAGTTTAAGAGGGCAGTATGCCTTTACCAGCTGGGCAGATCAGAAGAAGCATTTGATCTGTTTGAAAAAGTGAGACAAAAATATACACTCACCAAATATATTGATGCTGTCCCGTTCTGGCAGGGTAGAATTTCACTTGAATTTGAGGAATTTGAAAATGCCGCTGCGTATTTCGATGAGTATATCAGGGATGGTAAATCAGGCCAGGTTGTTGAGGCCTATCTTTACCGCGCATTGAGCTACGATAACCTCTGTTTGACGGCTGATGCAGCATATTCTCTTGAGCTTCTTCTTGATAAGGAAGATTTTGAAGATGATGGTTATATTACCGCTTTGCTTGCGTCCCTCTATCTGAAAGAATCGAGGTTTTCGGCAATTCTTGAGCTTTCTGATGAAGAACCTCCTGAGTCATTTCTTCCCGAATATAGAAATCAGCTTATGCTGTATCGTGCAGAAGCCCTTTACGGTTCAGGCGATCTGGCCGGCGCCGAGAAAATATATAAAGAATTATCAGAAAATGACGGGCAGGAGACAGCTGCAGCCTGGCAGAGGCTGTTCATAATATATAAAAAACTCGGAAAAGAGAAAAAACTTGAGTCTCTGCTTGCAGAAGCTGAAAGATCGATCAAGGGCCGGCCCGGAATTCTCAGAGACTTTAGAACCAGAATAGGAATTGCCTCATATAATGCGGCCGATTATGAGGCTGCCGAAAAATACCTTCTGTCAGTATGGGATACCTCTTCTCCGGCTGATATGGATGGAGTTGTTCCGCTTTATTACTCAAAAATACTCGAAAGGAATAATTCAAGCCGGAGAGCAATTGAAATACTTGAAGCATTTATTGCCGAATCAAACAGCCGTAAGGCTGAAATACTGGTAAGGCTTTCCGAGCTTTATTCAGCCTCAGGTGATTATGATAAGGCCGAACAGCATCTTGATGAGTTTTTTGCTGATTATTCCGAAACTGATTTTTACTATGAGGCCGCATACCTTAAATCCTTTATCTGCTATGAGAATAAAAGGGTTGAAGAGGCTCTTGACTGGGTCGCAGAAGCCTATTCTGCCGATGACAGGGGAGAGAGAACATCTTCTCTTTTACGTCTGGAATCTACCCTTCTGAAAAGAGCCGGTGATTATTCCGCCGCGGCCGATAAGCTTAAACGTTATCTTACATATAAACCCGATGATACAGGAGCCGTTCTTGATCTTTTCAGGCTGAAATTCATGCTTGAAGAATATGATAAAATTCTTGTTGATTCTGTTGATTTTAAATGGAGGCCCGATGTCCGTGAGGATGATGAAAAATCCTATCTTCTTGTCTCATATATAACAGGGCTTTCAGCAATCCTCTTGTCTGATTATAAGCGTGCCGTAGATGAATTATCCCTGATCAGCACTGTTAATTCAGAGGAGGCGGGTATTACAGACATCTATCCATACGCGCTTTTTTATAAAGGCTGGTCATTGTACCGGCTTACAAAGTATTCTGCGGCATCAAGAGCCTTTGAAGAGATGCTTGAGGGCTTCTCTGATTCTGACAAGGCCCATGAAGCGGCATATCTGGCCGGCTGGTGTGAATACATTCTTGCCGATTATGAACGCTCATCAACATTCTTTCTTAAGTATATGTCCCTTACAGAAGAGGACTCCCGCGGCAGGTTTATGTATGCCAAAAATCTGACTGCCATGGAAAGATACCGCGAGGCCGCGGAGATATTTGCTGAAATATCCCGTGAAGATGAAAAATCTCCCCTTGCTGATGACGCACTCTTTGAGCGGGCCGCTCTTTACGCGCTTATGGGCGATCCTTCTGCGGCGGCCGATGATTATGAGTATCTCTTCAATAAATACGGCGGTAAGCTGGGTGAAGAGGGAATGTTCAGGCGTGGCGAACTATACTATGGTGAAGGAGACTTTGCGGCCTCCGCCTCAGCCTATTACGATTTCAGAAGAAACTATCCTGAAAGCAGCCTCTATGATGCAGCACTCTATTGGGGCGGTGTATCGCTTAATGAGAATGATGAAGGCTTTGGTGCGGCATTACTTTGGGAGAACATCATAAAAGATTACCGCGATTCGGTATTCAGAGCCCCCGCTATGCTCAAAACCGCCGAAGTCTATGCCGCCGCGGGAGACTATTCCGCGGCCCTGGAGATGTATGAACGCTGCAGGCTGGAATACCCCTCCTCCGAGAGGGCTGCAACAGCAGCCTATGAGTCTGAAAAGCTCAGGCTGCTCATCGGCGGGCTCTCAGAACGTGAGGCTGAACTTAATGTAATAATAACCCGTGAGGGCGGCGCCGGCAGCTCTGAAGGACGACGCGCAATGATAGAGCTGTCTGCACTCTATATTTCCATGGGCGGTTCAGAACTCAAGCCCGCGATATCAATGCTGGAGCAGATTACTGAACATAGAGATGAGGACCCCGAGGCCGCTGCCGACGCAAAGTTCTATATAGGTGAATATTATTACCGTAAAAATAATTATCCTGATGCAGTTAAGGCCTTTCTTGAGGCAGCTGTAATTAATCCTGATGATAGAGACTCTTCGGCAAGGGCATTATACAGGGCTGCCGATACAGCCGTTTATGCTGAAAGTTATGATGATGCAAAACAGCTTGTTAAACGGCTTAAGGATTTTTATCCGGGGACCGAATGGGCTATTGAAGCAGATAAACTTCTGAAGGGGGTAGAATAATGTTTCTTAAAGGTTTTAACCGTATAATTATAAATATTCTGATCATCCCCGTATTGCTGGCTGTTGCAGTTCCGTCTTTTTCCGAAGATTCTGTTTCAAGAAAGGGCAGCGGAATTCAGTCCGGACCTGAGGAACCGTCGGGAACCGACATAATCCTGCCTGAGATGTATCTTGAGATTGAGGATCTCAGCATTGAAGAAATAAACGCTGTTATCCCCGATAATGATGATATTTTACTCTCATCAATAGAATTCAAGCTCCCCGAGCCGGAGGATATAAGCATCCCCGCAGAGATCTTTGCGCTAAACGGGCCTTCTTTACCGTCTGCTGATTATGATGTATCAGGCTCAGATAAGAGTGCTTTTTTCAGTGAAGGAATAATAGGCGCCGGAACAGCATCAAATATTACCGGCGACATAACCCTCTACCATATCGGTGAGCAGCCGGACTTCATGCTCAGGTTCTTTCATGACAGCTATGACGGATTTGCCGGCAGAACCCCCGGAGAGGGGTTTTCCGCGCGTGAAGAGCTTATTGAGGCAGAAATTGATTACGGTTATGAAATCTTTTCATTAGAGGCCGATGCCTCATATAATGAAATTGAAACCGGCCTGCAGCAGAAGACCGACTATTATTCGGCAACGGTAAGAAGTCCTGCCCTCAGCGCGGAAGCATGGTGGGGCCTTACAGAACTTCTTGATCTCGGCGCCGGCATTAATGCTTCGATGGCATCTCTAAGACTGAATTCTAACACCCCCGGCGGTTTCGGCATATTCTCGGCATCACCCGGGTTGGATTTAGAGTTCGGAACAGATACACTTAAAGTTGGTGCAGGTCTTGACTATTCAGTTAACGGAATAATTAACGACAGTAGTTTTACAGTAACTGATGTGCTGCAGGGATTTGGCGGAGGTCTCTCGTTTTACGCTGAGGCTTCGGAATTATTCCGTGTAACCGCCGCTGTAGATCTGCTTTGGGATAATTGGAGCAGTTTGTATTTTCCATTTAAGGTTAGTATGGCCGGTACCACCTCTGTTTTTGATTATGAAATCGGAGGCGGGTACAAGGCTTTTTATTGGGACAGGGCTGAGCTATGGAAGCTTTCGCCTGCCGCCGCCGGGCCGCAGAATACCGGAAGCCTCGGGGCGCTGCCCCTTAGTTCAGGATGGTTTGGTGAAGCTATGCTGCGTTGGAACCTGAACGATATACTGATACTTCATACAGCTGCCGACTTTTCTGCTTTAAATAATTCCCCCTATCCAGTTCTTTCTTCGTTAAGAGGTTTTTACACTGTTTCCACAGTTGATTCTATCTGCCTTGGCGCAGAAGCTGGATTTTTCCTGCGTTTTTCTGAAAACTTCACTTTCAGTCTGGGATGGAACGGACAACTTCTGAATCAGATTAACTGGTATAAACCAAAGCACCGGATAGATACTGGGATTGAAATATCATCGGAAGAAAAAAATATGGGGCTTATTGCAAATGCCGAATTACGGATATACTCACAGCAACAGGCGCAATGGCTGCCGAACGACTGGGTTCCGGTAATAGGTCTGGAAGGTTATATAGGAATATTTGACGGTCTTGTCTTTTCCGTATCGGCCTATGATTTAGCAGCAGGACTTGTTAACGGCGGAAGGGTAATCTGGGGAGATCTGCTTGATAAGGGTACCGGAGTTCAGGCCAAGATTAAGATATCATTATAATTAATCCGCATCCGTGCGGGCCTTAAACAGGAGGAAGAATGCTTACTTTAATAGAAAAAGGCGGAGTGGTTATGATAGTAATCCTGGCATTATCATTTATTGCCGCCGCCATAATAATTGAACGTCTTTTGTTTTTTAGAAAGATACAATCTGATGAAGAAAAAATACTTGAATATATACAGGCTGCTCTTGAGCAGAATCATTATTATGAGGCAATTGCAATTTGTGAAAATGATCCGTCTCCGATAGCCAATCTGATGAAGGCCGGGATTGAGCACAGATTTTTTTCACAGGCTGAAATAAAAGAGGCAGTTATGGGCGCTGCAAATCTTGAGATTCCCCGTCTTGAAAAGTTCCTCTCACCGCTCGGCACCATTGCCCATATCGCACCGCTTCTGGGACTGCTGGGCACAGTAACCGGTAATATAGAAGCATTCGGAATTCTCGGAACAGGTGGGGTTGTAGGAGACCCTTCCATGCTTGCTTCAGGAATTTCGGAAGCCTTATTAACAACGGCGGCAGGACTTATAGTCTCAATTCCCGCAACAGTTTTTTATAATCATCTGGTTGAAAAGGTAAATCATATTATTCTTAGAATGGAAAATTCAGTAAATGAATTAATATTTCTGCTGAAAGGAAAGGACAATGCAATTTAGACGGAGATTAAGCCCTTCAGTTAAGGCTGATATGGTTCCGATGATTGATGTTGTTTTTCAGCTGGTAATATTCTTTATGGTCTCCAGTACCTTTGTGCTTACTCCCGGAATATCAATTGTTCTGCCTGAGTCAACCACTGCCGAATCTGTAACAATGACTAATATGGTTGTGTCGGTAGTATCAGAAGATGAGATCTATCTTAACAAGAACGTTTATACAATGGACGGCCTTGCTCAGGCCCTTTCTGAAGTTACTGATGAAGAAAAAGAAGCACTTACTTCTGTTGTAATAGAGGGAGACAAATCTGTATCTTATGAACTGCTTGTAGAAATCCTTGATTTATTGCGGAAGAATCAGTTTGAAGGCGTAAATTTGAAGATGAGGGAAGCTGATACTCAATGACAGAAGAAAAAAAACGGCTGGCACTCAGTCTCTGTGCGGCATTTATCCTTCATATAGCTGCTTTGATTCTGGTCGGGATGCAATCCTTTGAATTTAAATCCGAAAGAGAATTCGGACCCTTGACTGTTGAAGTCAGTCTGAATCAAAGCGTTATAGAAGAAGCCCCCAAGCCTGCAGCTTCGCCCGTTAAAAAGCAGACTGAACAGCCCCAAAAGCCTCTGCCAAAAAATAAACCTGAGGTAAAACCCAAGGCTCCGGCAAGCCCTGCCGCGGTTAAACCTTCTTCGGCAAAAACATCTCCGGTTCAAACCTCCCCTGTTAAGCAGGCAGAGGTTAAGACTGATCAAAGTATCATTGATTCAATTAAGGCAAAGCGTAACTCACCTTCCGCAACAGACGCAAGAAAGGCCTTTGGTGATGATAATTATATTCCTAAGACTGACAGAACCGATACATGGGCTGCAAGCGGAAGCTCTGAAGGGTCAGAGGTAGTTTTATCCGATGCACCTGAACCGCAGGGCTCTTCATCCGCGGCTGATAAAACGGAACATGCTGAAAAAAAATCTCTTATTTCAGATTCAGCCTTCAGCAGTCTTGATGACAAACTGGCTTCTTCAAATGTTTCTTCGGATAAAGGTCAAGTTTCAAATTCTCCGTCAAAGACTCAATCAGGCGGCAGCGGAACAAGATCTCAAACGCCGTTTGTTGCATTTGACGATCCCAATTCAAGCAGGAAGCTTCTTAAATGGGCTCCTCCTGAAATTCCAAGGGATGTTCAATCCGCCGGAATATCGCGGTATACCGTTATAATAGCCTTCGATATTGATGCGGACGGTCTTATTAGTAATGCAAAGGTGAAAAAAACATCCGGCGACACCAGAGTTGATGCTGCCGTACAGAAGGCTCTCAGGGGCTGGATTTTTGAAGAAGCAGCATTTTCTGATATTAAAAAAGTCAGGGCAACCCTTACATATATAATTGAAATAAAGTAATATTCGGTTATGGAAATCAAAGGGATAGGTTTCGATATAGACGGAACCCTGTATAACAATGCTTTTATGTATCTTTGTACGATACCGTCATTTATAAAATATCCCAGACTTGTCTGGCATTACAGCAGGGCAAGGTCTGAAATACGTAATATAAGACCAATCACTAATTTTAGAAGGACTCAGGCCCGTCTTGTTGCTGAATCAATGGGTGTCTCTGAGGTTTTTGCGCGGGTAATCATTGAAAAAAGGCTCTATCAGGATTGGGTAAGGCTGTTCAGAATTATCCGCCCCCTTCCCGGATTAAAGAATGGGATTGCTGATTTAAAGAAGGCCGGATACAAGCTTGGTGTTCTTTCTGATTTCCCTGTTCAGAATAAGTTGAAATTTCTCGGCCTTGGTGATTGGGACTGTTCATTTTCTTCAGAGAGTACAGGCTATCTTAAGCCCCATCCGGAGCCCTTTTTAGAGCTGGCTGACCGGCTGGGCCTTAAGCCTCAGCAGATCCTTTATGTTGGTAATTCATATAGTAAGGATATAATCGGGGCTTCTTCAGTAGGAATGAAGACAGCACACCTTTCTTTAAAACCCAATCCTGACGGAAAGGCAGATTTTACCTTCAGCAGATATGCTGATTTATTCAAATATATAAAGGAATTAAATTAAGTCTTTTCTTATATACAATCAAATTGAAAAACATTGACAAGTCTGATATACTAATAGAATATGTAATGTAGAAGAGATCTATATAGCAATAGACTGGGGGGGCTATGTTATTCTCAATCGGAAATATAATAACGATCCTAATTGTATTAATTATACTGGCGATTTACCGCCAGCTTGATCGGAATAACCGTTCACTTGATAAGGTGCGGAAATATTCTGATAAGGTAACCTCTGATATTGAGGGTTTTGTTGATCAGAAAACGCAGGATATGAAGAATCTCGCGATCGAGATTGATGTTCATCAGAAAGCCGGAAAAGAGGTTCTTAAACGCATATCAGCAATTGAAGAGGGTTTCAGCGATAAGGCTGCCGAGATTGATGTAATCAATACACGTATAAACGAATATGATAAGGCCATAAGTGAGCTTGTCGGAATGACCGGTAAGGTTGATGAAAACCTTAAACGTCTGCATCAGGAATCTGAATTTGTAGACCGGGTTGGTAAGCGTCTTAAGGATGCTCAGCTCCGTATGGCACAGCTTGAGAAAAATATTCCCAAGCTTACCGAAGATTTTTCTGTCATCAATGAAAAAGAAATAGAGAAGCTTCGTGTTGAAATATTTTCCGAGGTTGAGAGGCAGTCTGCGGTTGTGCTTGACGGTATAGCTCAGGGCAGTGAAAGGGTTGATGAATTCAGGGCCCATCTCGATGAGCTCGAATCAAAGCGTGATAGCGCGGCCGATAACGTCATGAGGACTATTAATGAAAACCTTGAGAGCTCTGTTGAAAAGGCGGAGCAGAAACTGGGCAGCCTCAAAGAGGATTTTTCTGTCAGTCTTGATGCAATACTTACCGCAAAGGATGAAAAAAAGACGGCTCTTGTTCATCAGCTTGACAGTTCTGAAACAAGATTCAGGGGACATGTTGAAGAAATAGGCGAGCTTCTTAATAATAAGCTTGTTTCTTTTAAGGACAGTATAAACAGCCTTGAAGAAAACTATCAGAAAAACCTGAAGGATTCAGCCGAGAATGCCCGTTTACTTGAAGATGATGTCTTTGCAGCATTGAAAAACTATATAGAAGAGCGCTCCCGTGATACCCGCAAACAGATAAATAATGTATTTGAAGAGCTGAAAAAGAGTTCCCTTACATACAGGACCGAGATGGATAATTCTTTTGGCGAAAGTCAGTCCGAGATTAAAGTCTGGCGGGCAAAGCTTCAGAAAGAGCTTGACGACGGAGAAGCTGATATTCAGAGCAGAATTGATTCGCTTAAGCCTAAAACCGAGAAGATGCTTGCTGAGATTGAAGAAAAAAGCAGAGAATTGGTTGACAGTACCAAGGGTGATGTCCTCAGGCGTGTTGATACCATGATAGAAAACGTCAACGAAAAGGAAAACAGACTTTCTGAATTTGAGGAAAGCCTTGCTTATAAGCTGACAAGGATCGAAGAAATAACCTCAGATATTGATCTGCTTGAGAGTAATCTTAAACAGATGGTAGATAATGCTGTTGACGAAGTAAATTCAGGCTTTGATTCTATTAAAGAAGAAATGACCGGACGCTGGCAGCGAAGCAGTTCCGAGATTGATGTTGATATACAAAATAACCGTGATATAATGCAGCAGCTTGAGTCGGATCTTGAAGCACTTAAGGCTCGGGCATATGATAATGTATCAGCCAAATTAAAAGATTTTGAAGATGGGTTCTTTGATGATATTAAAGAAAAGAGTGTTCTAATCGATAAGCAGCTTGAAGATTGGCAGCAGTCTGTTGATTCCCGCCTTGAACAGATTGCGGAAGACGCGGTAAGTGAAAGAGAATCTCTTGAGAAAAGCTATAATGATAAATTTGATCAGGGTGTAATCAATATGACTGAGCGTGCTTCGGAGGGTTTTAGAAGATATGAACAGCATGTTGATGAATATGAAGGCGTTTTAAAGAACAGGCTTGAAGATCTTGATGCTTCGGTGGATTCAATAAAAACCCAGCTTGATGCAAATGTATCTGCTGCCAATTCCGAGCTTCGTTCCTTTATTCAGAATGAGCTTGAAAAAACCCGCGAAATTGTTGATGCGGATATCAGTAGATTTGTACGCAATTCCGAGATTGAATTACGTAAGGCCAATGAAGATGTTTCAGCAGAGCGTGAACAAATCAGGCAGAAAATTGATGCCCAGACCAGTGAGCTTGAACTATGGCAGGCCAGACTTAATCAGCAGCTTGCAGACTCTGAAAACAGTATAACCGGGCAGTATTCACAGATGAAGTCGGAGGCAGCAGAAAGAATCTCTGAAATCAGGGAATCAATGACAGGTCAGCGTGAGGATTTTGATAATATCAGCAGTGAAATAATAAGAAGAAGCCGTGATATCCAAAGCCAGCTTGATCAGCAATTGAAGGACTATGAAGAAAAATCTGCTGAAATTACCGAGAATTTTAGTCTTACGGCAAAGCAGATGTATGAAAAAATAGATGAGCAGAGCCGTGAACTTGCCTATACTATCAATGAAATAGATACTAAACAGAAAAACTTTATCTCTCAGACAAAGATATTCGAGAGGGCTGACAGCATGAAAGAAGCTCTTGAAAGCGGAATATCAGATCTTCAGATAGAGATTACCCGTGTAACAAATGAGGCTTCAGAGGTTCATGAAGCAGAGAAGAAGTTTGCGTCAATCAGGAAACTTGCGGAAGAGATTTCTTCGAAAATGGAAGGTTTTGCCGCCAACAAAAAGCGGCTTGAAGAGCTTGATGCCGATTTCCAGAGGCTTATGAGCATTTCCAAGTCTGTTGAAACCAGGCTCAGTCAGGTTACAGAAGCCGATGACGGACTTCAGCTTGTACAGGCAAAACTGAAGGCTCTTGACGACCTGCAGCATGAGGTTGAAAGCCGCTATGACCGCCTCCAGAAAAAGGGTGAGATTGTAGACTCAACCATAAATGGTGTAGACCGAAGTTTTGAACAGCTTAATGAACTGGAAAAGATGATCGGCCTTGTAGCAGAGAAGAGCAGTCCTCTGACCTCCAGACTTGATGAACTGGCAAGACGAATAGACTTTCTTTCCAGGAATAAAAAAGAGATCGATACAGCAGTAGGTCATATTGAAACAATGGATGCTACTCTTTCTGATCTTGAAGAGCGGATAGAAAGGATGCAGAAGGCCCGTGAATGGCTTGCCGGAACAGAGACAAGACTTGAGGAAGTTAACAAACAGGCACAGGAACAGGTTAAGCTTCTTGCCACACTTGTGAAAGGCTCTGAATCAAAGGCCCGAAGCGGAGGAGGGGCTCCCCCGCATGAGTTAAGAGATGTGGTTATAAAACTTGCCCGTCAGGGATGGACTGTTGAGCAGATTGCCAAGTCAACCCAGCTTGCAAGAGGTGAAGTAGAGCTTATACTTGAACTTCAGCCTAAAAAATAGTTGACGCTTTTAATCTCCGTTATTATTTTAAACACAAGGATTTGATATCCATTATCTATCTCTCTCAAATTGTACCTAGAGGAAGTTATGGCGGAAGAATTAGATATTAAGGAAGACGAGCAGAAAGAAAAAAAAGCTTCCAAAGATGAGCCGGGCGGAAAAGAGAAACCTTCAAATAAAAAGGAAAATAAACCGGCAAAAGATAAAAAAGAAGAAAAGGAAATCAAAAAACTTAAGGCTGAGATTGAAGATTATGATAAATCCCTTGTTGAGGCAAAGAAAGAAATTGATGAATTAAAGGATCAATATCTTCGGAAACAGGCGGATTTTGAGAACTTCAGAAAACGGATGCTGAGAGAAAAAGAAGATTCCATCCGTTTTGCAAATTCGGCTCTTCTAAATGACATTATAGGTGTGATTGATGATTTTGATCGTGCTTTACAGTCTTCAGGAGAGTCAAAAGATTTTGATTCCTTCCATTCAGGTATAGAGCTTATTGAGAAGCAAATGCTCAGCATGCTTGAGGCAAATTGGGGTCTTAAGCGTTTTGACAGTGCCGGTGAGCCCTTTGACCCTGAAAAGCACGAGGCTTTGATGATGGAAGAGTCGAATGATGTTGAGGTTCAGACAGTAACAGAAGATTTCATGAAGGGATATATGCTTCATGACAGAGTAATAAGACATGCAAAGGTGAAGGTAAGTAAGCCTGCGCCTATAAAGGAGAGTTAATATGGGAAGAATTATTGGTATAGACCTTGGAACAACAAATTCATGTGTTGCCGTTATGGAAGGTGGAGAGCCGGTTGTTATTCAGAATTCAGAGGGACAGAGAACAACACCATCGATAGTAGCTTTTACTGATAAAGATGAAAGGCTTGTTGGTCAGCCAGCAAAAAACCAAATGGTTACAAACCCGGAAAATACAATTTTTTCAATTAAGAGATTTATGGGACATAAGTTCTCTGAGGTTCCGGAAGAAGTAAAGATGGTACCCTATAATGTTGTAGAGGGCAGCAGCGGTGATCTAAGAGTTGATGTTAGAGGAAAGCATTTTTCTCCCCCTGAAATCTCTGCTTCTACTCTTCAGAAGATGAAGAAAACCGCTGAGGATTACCTTGGCGAAGAGGTTACTGAGGCTGTTATTACAGTTCCGGCCTACTTTAATGACGCACAGCGTCAGGCAACAAAGGACGCGGGAAAGATTGCAGGTCTTGATGTAAAGCGTATCGTAAACGAGCCTACTGCTGCTTCTCTTGCATACGGAAGCGGAAGAGAAAGCAAAGAAGAAAAGATTGCGGTTTATGACCTTGGCGGCGGTACATTTGATGTTTCGATCCTTGAGCTTGGAGACGGTGTTTTTGAGGTAAAATCAACCAATGGTGATACACACCTTGGCGGTGATAACTTTGATCAGGCTATAATAGACTGGCTTGTTGCTAATTTTAAAAAGGATCAGTCCATTGATCTTTCCCAGGATAAGATGGCTCTCCAGAGGCTGAAAGAGGCCGCCGAGAAGGCAAAGATAGAGCTTTCTTCAAGGCAGACAACCGATATCAATCTGCCGTTTATAACAGCTGATGCCTCCGGTCCCAAGCACCTTCAGTATAATCTTTCAAGGGCACAGTTTGAGCAGATGACATCAAGCCTTGTCGAAAGAACAAAGCAGCCCTGTCTCAACGCAATTAAGGATGCGGGTCTTTCCGCTTCAGATATTGACGAGGTAATCCTTGTAGGAGGTTCAACCAGAATCCCTGCGGTACAGGAGGTTGTAAAGAGTATCTTCGGTAAGGATCCTAACAAGGGTGTTAATCCGGATGAGGTTGTTGCAATGGGTGCGGCAATTCAGGGCGGTATTCTCGGCGGCGACGTCAAAGATGTTCTGCTTCTTGATGTTACCCCCCTGTCTCTCGGTATTGAAACCCTCGGCGGTGTTTCAACAAGGCTTATAGAGAGAAATACCACTATTCCCACAAGAAAGAGTCAGGTTTTTTCTACAGCCGCTGATAACCAGACCGCTGTATCAATTCATGTTCTTCAGGGCGAGCGCGAAATGGCCGCACAGAACAGAACCCTTGGTAATTTTGACCTTGTAGGTATTCCGCCTGCTCCGAGGGGTGTACCGCAGATTGAGGTTGCATTTGACATTGACGCAAACGGTATTGTTCATGTTTCAGCCAAGGATCTCGGTACCGGTAAAGAGCAGAAGATCAGAATTGAATCTTCTTCAGGTTTATCTGAGTCCGAGATTGAAAAGATGGTCAAAGAAGCTGAAATGAACGCTGAGGCAGATAAGAAAGAAAGGGAACGTGCTGAGACAAAGAACGAGGCTGAGACCCTTGTATATGCAACCGAAAAGTCTGTAAAAGACTACGGTGATAAGGTTTCTGATGATGAAAAGAGCAAGATTACAGCTGCAGTAGAGGAGCTGAAGTCTGCAATAGCATCTAATGATGTTGAACAGATGAAAAGTAAAATCGAAGCAGTTAAAGAGGCTTCTCATAAACTTGCTGAAGAGATCTATAAAGAGGCCGGTGCTCAGGCACAGCAGGCCGGTGCAGAGGGTTCCGGACCTGATATGGGCGCGGATGCTCAGAATGCCGGTGCAGGTGCACAGGATGCTCCTAAAAGCGGCAGTGTAGATGATGTAGATTTTGAAGTCGTTGACGATGAGGATGAAAAGAAATAACCTCATTGAATAATTACGGTTTTGATTGGGTTGCTTTTACTCAAAGGCACAGGACTCTGCTTAGGCAGGTTTTGTGCCTTTTGTGGTAAACTGAGGCAAAGAGCCTCATAAATAAGCTTAATAAGGTGTAGACGTTGGCTAAGAGAGATTATTACGAAGTTCTAGGTGTTGATAAGAATTCAGGAAAGGATGAAATAAAGAAGGCATACAGAAAGCTTGCGATTAAATATCATCCGGATAAGAATGCGGGAAATGCGGAAGCAGAAGAAAAATTCAAAGAAGCCACTGAAGCATATGAGGTCTTAAGTGATGAGAAGAAAAAGCAGGCCTATGATCAGTTCGGATTTGCCGGAGTAGACGGAATTAACAGTCCCGGCGGCGGACATGATTATTCATCAGTCTTTAGAGACTTTGAAGATATTTTCGGTGATATGGGCGGTATCTTCGATTCATTTTTTGGAGGCGGTGGCGGCGGCCGCAGGCGCAGCGGCGGAGGCGGTGTTTCACGCGGTTCCGATCTCCGCTATAATCTCGAAATAGATTTCAAGGATGCTGTATTCGGTACCTCTGTTGAAATAAGCTACACTCATGATGTTCCATGTAAATCATGCGGAGGCTCAGGGGCCTCAAGCGGAACATCACGTAAGGTTTGTCCGACCTGCCAGGGAACAGGACAGGTTAGAAGAAACTCGGGATTTTTCTCAATTGCATCTCCCTGTCATACCTGCGGCGGAGAGGGGCATATTATTGAGGATCCGTGTAAGGACTGTCATGGAAGCGGCCTGAGCCGTAAAAAGCAGAAGATAAAGGTAACTATTCCTGCGGGGGTTGAAAACGGAAAACGCATAGCAATTCCTGGACAGGGCGATGCAGGCTCTAATGGCGGCCGGAGCGGAGACCTCTACGTTTATATTAAGATAAAACCCCATAAGTATTTTGAGCGTGACGGCAACAATGTGTATTGCGCTCTTCCAATTTCATTCACCCAGGCTGCCCTTGGTGCGGAAGTCATGGTCAAAAACCTTGAGGATAAAAAGATTAAACTTAAAATTCCGGCTGGAACACAAACAGGAAAAATGCTAAGGCTGAAAAACGAGGGTATACCCTATCTTCAAAGTAAGAGCAGAAAGGGTGATATGTATATCAAGATAATTGTAGAAACACCTCAGCGTATGAATGTCAAGGCAAAGGAACTTTTGAAGCAGTTTTCATCCATTCAGGGTGAAAATGATTCTCCCGACCCCATAGCTTTGTCGGATCTCTAAGATAAATCGTCCTTTTTCCGATAATAATAAAAACGCTTTACCGAGGATTAAGGATGCGAAGGTTATTAATTATTGCGCTGTTATTTACTGCTGCTGGCATAGCGGCTCAGGAAAACGGCCAGGATACAAACGGAGACGGTCAGCCTGACCGCTGGATTATAGTAAATGCCGGAAATGTTGCCGAAATACATCTTGACCGGAACTATGACGGCAAGGTTGATTATATAGTCAGCTATAATGAAGCTAACGAAAAGGTCGGAGAATCACTTGATTTTAACTATGATGGTGAGTTTGATGATTTCTATTATTACGCCAGAGATAAGATGAAGCGGCGTGAGATTGATACCAATTTTGACGGAAAAATCGATATCTGGGTATACCTTGACGGTATTTATATTGAGAAGTATCAGAAAGACATTAATTTTGACGGTATAATCGATATTACCGAGGATTACACAGAGGAGTAATGATTGGAAAGGATACTGACCGGAATGCACGGGATTGAGGAAGCCCTGCGAAGCAAAAAAAAATCCGGTAAGTTGTATATTTCACGGAAAAGTTCAAGAATAGATGCCATCAAATCCGCGGCGGTTAAATCCGGTCTGGATATCGAAAATATCTCTCCATCCGAGATGAATAAACGCTTTGGTGAAGATCACCGCGGTGTTGTTCTTGCGCTTTACGAAAAGAAAACAATAAATCAATCAGCATCATGGAATAAATCAGCACCGAACAAATCTGAAGAGCTTGGCTTTGAAGAGATTGTTGATTCAATAAAATCTGAAAATTCAATCATAATGATCCTTGACGGTATCACCGACCCTCACAATTACGGAGCAATCCTCCGCAGTGCAGACCAGTTCGGGGTTGATCTCGTCGTAAGCCGCAGCCGCCGTTCCGCCTCTGAAAGTGATACTGTGGCCAGAACCTCTTCAGGCGCTGTTAACTTTGTGAATTCAGTAGTTGTTAAAAACCTGTCCCGCTCTGTTGATTATCTAAAGCAGAAGGGGTTCTGGGTTTACAGCGCCGATATGGGTGATGAGCCCCTCTACACCAAAAACCTCAAAGGCAGAACGGCTATAGTTATGGGCAGCGAGGGAAGGGGTGTTTCCCGCCTTATTGCGGAAAAATGTGACGGTATACTGAGTATTCCTTCCGAAGGTAATATCGATTCTCTGAATGTATCGGTTGCTGCCGGTGTAATACTGTATGAGATTAAACGGCAGCAGTCTGTATAATTATTCTCTCTGCAAGATGTATCGCGTTTAAAACGCCCTGCTTGCCGATGCCCATGGTCGCGCATGGAACACCCTTAGGCAGCTGCAGAATAGACATAAGCGCATCCATTCCCGCGAGGTGCCCTGAAACAAGAGGTATACCCAATACGGGCTTTTTTACCATTGATGCAACAACCCCCGGAAGGGCGGCTGAAAGACCAGCTGCGGCAATGATAACCTTGAAGTTGTCCTCTTCTTTTGAAAGAAAATCTGTCAGTTCAGGCAGGTTGCGGTGGGCTGAATATACAGCCAGCTGGAAGCTTAAGCCCTTTTCAGCCGCAAGTGCCAAGCCGGGTTCAATCTGAGCCTTATCCGATTCTGAGCCAATAATAAATAGAATATCTTTCATAATTATTCTCCTGAAATTAAAATCATTCTAGGGGGTATTCATAAGCCCCTATATCCAATCCGTTACCTCTTGGTCTTATTATACCGTCAAAATCCGTATCGGGGGCATCCGTAGGGGTTCCCGTATCAATTGCAGGTGAGGTCCCTGACAAATGAAGGTCGCCTTCGTCCGGGTTCACGAAATCCGGATTACCGAAAACCGGAAATATTCCGTCGTCAACATTAGTTCCGTCAATCAAATTATTTTCAACATAGATATTATCTATTAATGATGATTTTACATCTATCTGAGAGATCCTGTTTCGGCTGCATATGTTATTACGGATATAAATATCTCTAACATTCAAATTATTTATATATATACCCCGATGATTACAATTATATATTGTGTTATTAACGATGTGAATATTTCTCAGTGGGCCTGATTTTCCGTAATTGGCTACAGTAATACCGTTTCCATAAGCAGAATTGGTAACGATATTATTATAAATCCAGATATCTTCGCCAAGGCATTTTCCCTCGGAGGCTACAGCAATGGGCGAGACACATTTATCACAAATATTTTCATATACATGTATATTATGAGACGATTCATATAACTTATCAGGATAACCAGCATCAATATAAATACCTACTGCTCCTGTATTTACAACATAGTTGTTACATATTATTCCGTCAGAACAACCGCTCTTAACATCAATACCCTCCCGTGACGGAATATCACGGACTACATTATTGGATATTTCAAAATTTTTTACACTCCGAAATGACAAAGCCTCTCTTCCTGCCAAAGCACATTTTTCTATGCGGTTGCCCTTTGCGGTAATATTAGCGGCCATAGGGTGCGAATAACGGGAATATCCGGCGCCTATGCCTGTTGCTCCGCAATTATATATATGATTATTCTGAATATTTATACAGGATGAACCATAGCGGCACATGATTCCGCCGCCATTACCGGAATTACGTATGACTAAACCAATAACATTGATATATTTTTTGTCCTTTATATCAAATATTCCGCGATCAGAATAATTCAAATACTTTCCCGGCCCTGTGGAGTTGGTGCCGTCAATGATAACCTCGTCGCCGGGACAGGCTGTATATGTAATATAATTACCTGCATTACCAGAATTGGCAGGAATAATATATTCATAATATATTCCTGCTTTAATAAAGACTGTATCTCCTGCCTGCAATACATCTGCCGCTTTTTGGATGCTTTGCCATGCTTCAGCCACTGATAACCCGGAATTATTGTCATTACCCTCTGTGCTTACATAATAATTGGTTTGGGCGTATCCTGCGGCTGCTAATGATATAGCTATAATAATTGTTATTAATGTTTTCTTCATGGTATCAATATATTCGTCAGAATTATAATTCCACAGCTGTAATTGTCAAGCATGTAGTTTATAATCAGCTAAGGTGTATTTTGAATATCTTATAAGACTGAGGTGAATAGGATCATTTACAAAAAAGCTGTTTTTTTGAATTTATTATTTTTAATCACTTTTATACCATCATGTAAAATTTATTCTTTTAATCAAGAGGAGCTAAAGCTCGGCATTAACCTTGACTGCGCCCGCCGTTACCACTCTGCAGCTGAGATTAAACAGTATATTGATATACTTTCCGGACAACGGGGATCTTTTCTGCAGCTTCATCTTACAGATAATGAAAATATGGGATTGGAATCTTCTTTTTTGGGGCAGTCAGAGAAAAATGCAGAAATCAATGATGATGGCAGTTATGAAAACCCCGATACTGGATATAGGTTTCTGACAAAGAATCAGATTAAGGATATTCTTGAATATGCAGAGGAGAATAATGTAGAGATCATTCCGGAGATTGACATGCCGGCCCATGCCGGGGCTGTTATGAAGCTGGCAAAGATCAAATACGGTAATGATTTTTTTGAAGATATAGCCGCTGAGGGTTACGAAGAGGACGGAGAACTGGATATCGCCGGAGAAACAGGGCCTGATTTTGCAATTGAGATTTATAATGAATATGCAGAACTTTTCCGGGGATGCAGATACTTTCATATAGGATGTGACGAATTTTTTTCAGGTAGTGATGGAGATATAATTAACTACATAGAAAAGATTTCATCTTTTTTGACTGAAAAGGGCTTTGTTGTAAGAATATGGAATGATCTTCTTACAAGAGATAATATCAGGTTTATTCCTGAATATATTGAAATAACCTATTGGAGCATTGACGGTGATGTTGAAGACCCTCAGGAGGCCGAATCCAGAAGAAATAAAAGGGCCTCTGTGCCTGATTTACAAAATGAGGGTTTTGATGTTCTGTTATATAATTCCTTTTACCTTTACTATATTCCGTCTCCCGCCAATTATAATGAATATGATCTTGGAGTAATGGAGGATGATCTAAAATACCGGTGGAGTTTGAAGCAATGGGACGGTGAGTCCGGTCCGGCGCTTTCCTGCACAGAAGCCGTTATCGGGGCTGCTGTCTCTATCTGGAATGAAGATTCATACGGGCTGGCAAAGAGTGATATACTAAGCGAGGCTGAAATCTTGTACCGGATAATGGTGTCTAAAACGAAGGATTAAACAGTAAATCCCAAAATGGCATGGATGCCATTTTATTGTATCAATAATATAACCCGCATGGAGGCGGGTATGTTAATCTGCAGTTTGAAACGTAGTATCAAACTGCAAATCAAAAAATGGCATGGAAGCCATTTTTTGATCATTCATTAGAAAAGAATTTCTTGCCAATATCCCTTCTGTACCACGCTCCGTCAAATTTTATATCTTTAACAGCCTCATAGGCTCTGGCATTTGCTTTAAGAATATTTGAGCCAAGTCCAACACATGTAAAACACCTTCCGCCGCCTGTTCTGATATTTCCTGATTCATCCTCGCGGGTTGATGCGTGAAATATGAGTACCTCTTTTTCAGGCCTTGCCGGAATAGGTGATACGGTTATTCCCTTTTCATAATTTGAGGGATATCCCCCTGATGCTACCACCACACCAAGGGCGGAGTTATCCGCAACCCTGGGGGTGTATTCATCAAGATTTCCGTTAAGCATTGCATCTGCTATATTTCCCATGTCTGACGCAATAAGAGGCATTAATACCTGAGCTTCAGGATCTCCAAACCTTACGTTATACTCAAGCAGCATTGGGCCTTTATCTGTCATCATCAGGCCGAAGTACAGAATACCTGAATAATTGAGCTTGTCTTTTGCCATACCGTTAAATGTAGGTATTACAATCTTTTTCTCAATTTCGTTAAGAATTGATGTATTCACAAATGGAACAGGGCATATTGCACCCATACCTCCTGTATTAAGGCCGGTACCGCCTTCACCTGCACGTTTGAAGTCGGCACAGCTCGGAAGCAGTCTGTAGTTTTTGCCGTCAGTCAGGGCGAAGATTGAAAGCTCATAACCGGTCAGGCATTCCTCAACAAGGAGCTTATCTGTTTTAAGAATTTCCTTTCCAAATGAAACAAGCTCTTCAATATCTGATGAAACAAGAACTCCTTTGCCAGCAGCAAGTCCGTCTTTTTTTATGACAAAAGGGCCCTTTTTTGAGCGTATATGCTTTTCAAATTTAACCGGATTATCAAATTCAACAGCCTTTGCAGTGGGAATATTATGTTTATTCATGAATTTTTTGGAAAAAATCTTGCTTCCTTCCAGCCTTGCCGCTGACTTATGAGGGCCTATCGCTGCTATGCCTGCTTCTTTCAGCGCATCAACCATCCCTGACGTGAGGGGTGCTTCCGGCCCTATAAATACGTGTGAAATATTATTATCAATACAGGTTTTTATTACCTGTTCAGGGTTCTCCGGATCTACATCGGGCAGATTTTCTCCTAATTCACTGGTTCCGGCATTACCGGGGGCTATGTATAGGCCGGTTATTCGTTTACTTTTGGAATATTTCCATGTTACAGCATGCTCTCTGGCTCCTGAGCCAAGAATCAGAACTTTCAAAGAAGATCCTCCAACGATGTAATATTAGTTGATAATTGAATTTATATTATAAAAGAGATTATTCTCTTTATATTTTCTGGTCCAGAAGCTCCAGCAGTACTGCCGGATAGTTTTGATGTTCAAGCCTGTGAATTTTTTCTTCAATTTCATCAAGGCTCTCATCTCCGCTTCTTGAAAAAGACTTTTGCATGATAATAGGTCCAGTGTCAAGCCCGTAATCTACCCTGTGTATTGTTATACCTAGTTTCATGTCTTTGGATTTAAAACTGTCTTTTATTCCCTCCGTTCCCGGGTATTTGGGTAGAAGTGAGGGGTGAATGTTGATAATTCTGTCAGGAAAGGCGTCAACCATCTTGGGGCTTAGAAGTCTCATGAAACCTGCAAGGGCCGTAAGGTCAGCCTTTTCCGATCTTAGAATTGAAATTATTTCTTCTTCAGCCTCTTCTCTTTTTCTGTTCAGGTAGCTTACATAATATGCTTTTATGCCCAGTTTTTTTGCCCGTTCAAAGGCATAGGCCTTTGCGCGGTCACAAATAAGACATGCAATTTCATGACTGCTCTCTGAGACGGCTTCGGCAATTGCTTCAAAATTAGAACCGTTCCCGGATGCCATTACTGCAAGCCTTGCCATCAGACAAGCCTGCCTGCTTCAAAAATATCTATACCGCTTTCGGATGCCGCCTTAATTACTGTATCTGCGTCCTGCGGATGAACAATCATTGCTATACCAACACCCATATTGAAGACCTTACGCATTTCGGCCTGCTCTATATTCCCAAGGCTCTGAATTGCCACGAATATTTCAGGTACCTTCCAGTTATAATTAAAATCAGGTTTTACGGTATCAGGAATAACCCTTGAAAGGTTGCCTTCAAGGCCTCCTCCGGTTATATGGGCTGCTGAAAGAATTTTACCTGTTGAAGTTAGTTTTTTCATTGCCCTTACGTAGATTACAGTCGGCTCAAGAAGCATCTTCATAAGAGTTTTGTCATCATCCGGTATGATCTTGCGGGCAAGTGATAGTCCGTTTGAATGAATGCCGGATGAGGGCAGCCCCAGGATGATGTCTCCCTTCCGGATTTTATCTGTAAACGGAAGTATTTCTGATTTTTCCGCTATACCCACGCAGAAGCCTGCAAGGTCAAAGTCGTTTCCGGCATAGATATCAGGCATCTCGGCTGTTTCTCCGCCGGCAAGTATGCACTCAGCCTGTTCGCATCCGTCTACAATGCCTTTAATTACCTCTTTCATTATTTCTTCGTCAAGGCTTCCGCATCCTATGTAGTCGAGAAAGCTCAGCGGCCATGCTCCGCATACAGCCAGATCATTTACGCACATTGCTGTCAGATCTATTCCTATTGTGTCAAACTTTTTAAGTTTCTGGGCAACGATGAGTTTTGTTCCTACGCCGTCGGTAGAAGACATCATGACCGGCTTCTTGTAGCCTGACATATCAAGTTCAACACCGCCGGCAAAGCCTCCTATGGCCTTTGAAACAGCTGATGATTTTATAGATGATATGTATGAGGCAAAGCGGTCGCCTTTTTCAATATCTACTCCGGCATCAGAATAGGTTTTTATATCCAAAACTATCTCCTTTTTCGGGGGCTATTTAGGCTCCACCGGATAATCACCGCAGAAACAGGCGTAGCAATAGTTTCCGCAGTCCTGTACACATTCTTTCAGTTTATCAATTGAAAGAAACATAACTGAATCGGCACCGATATGTTCGGCAATCTTCTCAGGGGTTTTATTGTTTGATATAAGTTCTTCGCGTGTTGGCACGTCTATACCGAAAAAACATGGATACTTTATTTCAGGTGAAGAAAGCCTCAGATGAACCTCGGCCGCCCCTGCTTCTTTGAGCATTTTGACTATAATCCTGCTTGTTGTTCCCCGCACAAGAGAATCATCTACGAGGATGATCTTTTTTCCGTCTATTGCCTCCCGAATAGGGTGCAGTTTCATTCTTACAGCCAGTTCTCTTTCCGCTGTGGTTGGCAGGATAAATGATCTGCCCGTATAATGGCTTCTTGTTAATCCGTGGTCAAATGGAATCCCTGATGCTTCCGCATAGCCTATTGCCGCATTATTGCCTGAGTCGGGAACAGGGATTACGATATCTCCCTTAATGTTGTCACCCTCCCATAGTTTAGCGCCCATCCTTTTCCGCGTAACATGTACTGACGCGTCAAATACCCTTGAGTCGGGTCTAGCGAAATAGATCAACTCAAAAATACACTGGCTTATCTGTCCGGATTCTTGAAGAAAGAAGCTTTTTTGTCCATCTTTGTTTATTATTATTACCTCACCCGGTTCAACCTGCCGGTAATTCCTGATGTTTATTGTTTCAAGTGCGCAGGTTTCAGAGGCGGCTACGGTTATGCCGTTCTGTGTGCCTATGTAGAGCGGTCTGAAGCCATGCGGATCTCTTACGGCTATCATGCTCTCATCGTGAATCAGAACCATGCTGAATGCTCCTTCAAGCCGTTCGAGGGTTTCTATAAAGGCCGAAAAATAATCAGGTTTTCTGCTTAGCGCAATCATATGAAGGATTAATTCGGTGTCTGATGATGACTGAAAGATTGAGCCCGCATCAGTCAGTTCTTTATGAAGTTGTGATGCATTCGATATGTTGCCGTTATGGGCCAGGGCTATATCACCCTTATTGCAGGTTACAGCAATAGGCTGGGCATTTTCAATACGGTTTCCGCCCCTTGTCGAGTACCGCACATGCCCAATACCCGCAGTTGCCCTGCGGTCTAGTGTCAGGTATCGTGAAAGCACGCTTGAAACCATGCCAAGGTCTTTATATGTTACAGTTTTTCCGTCTTCACGGTATGAAATACCGGCACTTTCCTGGCCGCGGTGCTGAAGAGAGAACAGGCTGTAGAACAGCTTCTCAGGCAGATTTACCGGTTTTGCCGAATAAAATCCCGCAACTCCGCAGTGATGTTTTAGATTATCGTTTGATTCGTCCACATGAAAAACTATCAAAACACGGCGGTTCTGTAAAGTATGAGTATTGGATGTTCTTTCAAAAGTAGCCGGCTTTTGAAATAGTCTCAGATGCTTGTTTATATTTGCAGAATTTTTTTGTATTCAGTAAGGCTTCCGGCTTTTACTATATTGTTTCTAAATGCGGCCGCACCTGAGATTCCCTTTGTATATGAACAAAGATGTTTTTTCATTTCTCTGCAGGCACGCTCTTCACCGTTAAATTCAGCAGCCAGTATAAGATGTCTTAATGCTGTTTGTATTTTTTCACTGTCGCCGGCAGGGCAGGGCATAACAGCATTTTGCAGAAGCGCCTTGGTTTGTTCGAATATCCATGGGTTTCCCATTGCGCCGCGCGAGAACATGATGCCATCACAGTTTGTCTGTTCAAACATCGATAATGCCGCCTCTGCTGAAAACAGATCCCCCGATCCTATTACCGGTATCTTTAAAGACTGTTTAAGCTCTTTGATATGTGTCCAGTCGGCGCGGCCTGAATACCCCTGGCTGCGGGTACGCGGGTGAAGGCTTATCATTGAGGCCCCGGCGGCTGCGGCAGCCGCAGCTGTTTCGATAAAATTTATGCTGTTATGGTCCCAGCCTGAACGGATTTTTACCGAAACCGGCGGAGGACTGTTTGAGGCGGCCGCTCCCTCAACCAGTGCTGAGATTATCTCTTTGAGTAATATGAGATCCTTCATTAATGCTGAGCCGGCACCATTTTTTATAACCTTGGGTACAGGGCAGCCGCAGTTCAGATCTATCACTGAAGGGTTTAGTTTAAGTACTGAAGAAACTGCTTTCAGTGCTGCTTCAGGCTTTGAGCTGAACAGCTGAATTGCGTAATGGGTTTCGTTTTCAGCCCGCCTCATAATATTAAATGTCTTTGTGCCGCCGTATATTAAACCCTCACAGGAGACCATCTCGGAAAAGCACATATCCGCCCCTTTTTCGGTGCATATACTCCTGAATGCGGCATCAGAGTATCCTGCTATTGGGGCTAGAAAAAGATTGCCCGGGATTTTACACCCGGGCAGTTCAATATCGTGATAAAAATCAGTCATTCAGAATTCAGTCTGTTATTTCGAAAAAGTTCATTGAATTTTCATAGAGGATTTCAGAAAGCTCTTCAAGTTCAATGCCCCTTAATTCAGCAAGGAATTCGGCAGTAGCATGAATGTAGGCGGGTTTATTACGTTTACCCCTGTACGCGGACGGAACCATGAAAGGACTCTCAGATTCAATGAGCATTCGGTCAAGCGGCATATTCTTTGCAGTTTCGTGCAGATTGCGCGCGTTTCTGTAGGTAACATTGCCGGCGAAAGATATGTAGAGGTTAAGCTCAAGAGCCTTTTTTGCGTATACCCAGTCTTCAGAGTAGCAGTGCAGAATGCCGCCGCGGGAAGGAAGTTTTTCGCTTAGAATGCTGAGAACATCTTCTCCTGCATCCCTGTTATGTATTATTACAGGTTTATCAAGTTTTTCTGCCAGCTCAAGCTGACGTATAAAGAGTTCAACCTGCGAATCCCTGTTTCCGAATTTACGGTAATAGTCAAGGCCTATCTCTCCAACTGCAACAACACGGTCCAGTTTTGAGCCTTCCATAATTTTTATTTCCCAATCTGCGCCCGGGTTCTGAACTTCTGAAGGAGAAACACCGATACTATGATATATATGGGAAGCGGTTTCAAGGTTAGCATAAACATAATCAAAATCACTAAGACTGTTGCAAATACTGATTATGTGTTCGACGTCGGATTGACGGGCTTCCTGAGTAATAATGAGCTGCTCAATTGGATCTTCATGAATAAGACCTATATGTGCATGAGTATCAAAAAATTTCATATGATTTCCTGCTTAATTTGTGCTTTAATAAGATACTTAATTAGACTTACACTGTTAAAACTATCACGTAGAATCAAAGCCGTCAATCTTTATTTACTAAATGTTTTTGCCCATATTCTCTTGATAGTAATGCAAATATCAAATATAATACGCGAAGGAGTTGGATTTGTCTGCGGAACGATATAAAAAGCTTGAAAACCGACTAGTCGAAGATCTTGGTCGTGTGTTCAGAAAATTGATAAATAAAACAGGTCATACCGTCTCAAGGTTTCTTAATAACGGCCGCCAGAAATTTACCATTATGCTGATTCCGCATTCCGAGAAGAAGGTTATAAATTTCCGTATATCAATCTTCGCGCTTTCTTTTATTCTTTTTATTACATTTGTTGTTATTGGCTCATTTTTTGTATATACGACAAAATTTTCAGGTATTTCTCAGCAGCTTTCAGACAAGAGTTCTGAACTTGAAACGACCGAAAAGAACCTTGAACTTCTGCTGGATCAGGTCTCAAGGCTCAAAAGGGCCTCAAGGAATTTTGAGATAGCCTTTGACGACGCAATGAAGACTCTCAATATTGATAATGAAAAGAATATTCAGGCCAGCGTAGCTGATGGAGATTTTGCGTCCCTGATTTCGGCCAATGAAACCGAGGCCGGGGTAATGAGAGAGATAAGCGATCTAAAAAGTCTTTCAGCCTATCTTGAGGATTCTGTAGAGTCATTCGGAAAGATTACGGAGCTTATTAATTCTCAGGGTGATTTACTTGTTGAAATGCCGACTCTATGGCCGGTAGAGGGCGGAGACGGAAGGATTACCAATTATTTTGGTCCGGCCGAGCACCCGTTTACGCATATATGGTACCTGCATAAGGGGCTTGATATAGGTTATGGCGCAGGTAAGCCAATTCTTGCTGCAGCCAATGGAAAAGTAATTGAGCTCGGTTATGAGCCGTTGGGCTTTGGTAATTATTTTGTAATACGTCATAATTATGGTTTTCTTACAAAATATGCTCATCTTAATGATGTCTATGTTGATGAGGGTGATGTTGTAACCCAGGGACAGGTTGTAGGTTCAATGGGTAATACTGGTCTTTCTACCGGTCCTCACCTGCATTTTGAGATTAGGATCGGTTCTCAGGTTGTTGACCCGGAAAAATTTCTTAATGTAAGAAAACGCTGATAATATATTTAAACAAGGGAGGAAATTTCAAAAGTCGGTTACTTTTGAAATTTCCTCAAGGGTTAAAGGATGAGTAATTATCTTTCAGATGATGGAACTTTTATAAATTCGCTGATTGGAGAAGGAAGCCTTTTTAAAGGTGATCTAAGCATAGATGGTCTTCTGAGGATCGATGGAGACTTTAAAGGCGTGATAAATCAAGGCGGAAAGGTTCTGATCGGTAAGAGTGGAAGGGTAGAAGCCTCTGTAAACGCAGGAACCGTTGTTATCGGCGGTGTTTTGAAGGGTAATGTAGTTGCTTCCGAAAAGGTGGTTATTCTTTCAACCGGAATGCTTATCGGTAATGTTACGGCACCTAGGCTTCTTGTAGAAGAGGGTGTTATCTTGAATGGAAGCTGTAATATCACAAAAAAAGAAGAACAAAATAAAGAAAAATCTATGAGCACCGGCATGGCGTTTAATTCTGCTTCTGTAAAAAGAAGGGAGATGGAGACAGTCGCTCCGTGGACAAAATAGGCTCACTAGGTCCGGAAAGCAGATATAGAAAATCAGACAACAGTAATAAGAATATTCGCAAAAATAAATCTTCATCCAAGTTATTTGGAGAATATGTTGAGTCGAAAACCCTGACAACTCAGGCTGTTAAAGGCATACCTCAATTTGATGATAATTCCGATCTTGAGGATCTGCTTGATGATGTACATGAGCAGGGTGAAAAACTTGTAAAGAATCCCGGATTTGTGTCTATAGAATCATATAAAAAATCTGTTCGTAATTTTATTCATTATGTTGTAAAACAGGCTCTGAAGGTAGAGTCTATAGAGGGCGCAAAATTTAATAGATTTAAACCCTCTAATAAACAAAAAAGGTATACACTTATCAGTATAATTGATGATAAACTTGATAAACTTGCCGCAGGCATCCTCATGAATCAGGGGCGGCAGCTTGATTTGCTTGCTAAGGTTGAGGAGATAAACGGTCTGCTTGTTGATTTAATTAGCTGATGATTGTTGTGGAGAGAGTTGATGGAAAATTTGGCTGCGCAGGAAGTGCAGAAACTATATAGAATAAAAATGCTTCATTCAAGTGAGACTCATATAATTGAAATAAATGATTCAGATAATATAGAAGTTGATACACTTGTAATTTCTACAAGCCGCTACGGTAAAGATATGGCAAAAATTCTTGGCCCGATTAGTACTGGTTTTTCAAAGAATGAAGGAGAGAATCAGTCCTTTGTAAGGATTGCTACCGATAAAGATATTGAAACCTATGATTCAAACCTTATAAAAGAAAAAGAAGCCGTTAAAACATGCCGTCAAAAGATTGCCGATCATAAACTGGATATGAAGCTTGTATCTGCTCACTATCTGCCTGAAGAATCAAAAATATTGTTCTTTTTTACAGCTGACGCGAGGGTTGACTTCAGAGAGCTTGTGAAGGATCTTGTTTCACTGTTCAAGATGAGAATTGAGCTTAGGCAGATAGGCGTCAGGGATGAATCACGTGTTCTTGGAGGAGTCGCCGTATGCGGGAGGCAGTATTGCTGCCATAATGTAACCGATATGCTTCAGTCAGTATCCATAAAGATGGCAAAAGAGCAGAATCTTTCGCTTAATTCAATGAAAATTTCAGGCCCATGCGGAAGGCTGTTATGCTGCCTGTCTTATGAATATGATTTCTATAAAGAAGAAAAAAAACTTCTTCCATCGGTAGGTTACCGGATTAATATCCATGGGGCGAAATTCAAGGTCTCTGATGTTAATATCCAGACAAATAAACTGACCCTATCCGGGGAAGACGGCGGTAAATTTGAAGCGGATGCCGGGAAATTCTATAGAGAAAATGAGAATTCTCCCTGGATTTTTAAAGGCAGTCTTGAAGATTGACTTTAAGCGCAAAGTTTGTTAGATTACACCTCACGGTGATTAACTGATTTTTATATAAAGGAGCTTAATATGGCACAGGTATCAAAGAATGCTCGAACAGGCTCAACTACACATAAACATGTATGCTCTTCATGCGGCGGTGACGTTAAAATGAGAGCTGTCTTCCAGAATGGTAAGTTGAGAAATACAGCTGTATGTGAAAAATGCAATAGAAGAGAAAGAAGACCGAAAGATTTTGATGCTTAATCAAATCAGAAAGACTCATATTTCATGAAATTATCTGAGATTAATTAAAAAGTAACCAACTTTAGGATTAGTTTAATATTTTTCTTTTTTAGAAAAGGCTGCTTTTAATACATTGTAACGGTATTTACGGCGGTCTTTTTTAGTTAAAGCAAATGGAAACCTTCACAAGTAACCGGAATTTGGATTTATGAAATTGAAAGACGGGAAAACAGCCCGTGAACTGATAGATTTTATCGACAAAAGCCCAACTGCTTATCAGGCTGTATCGTTTATAAGCGGAGAACTGGATAAGGCGGGATTTTCCCGGCTTTGGGAGACCGATCACTGGGATCTTGAACCCGGAAAAGGCTACTACATTGAAAGAAACGGCTCATCACTGGCCGCCTTTCTGGTTGGAAACGCTTCTCCGGAGGATGGGTTTCTTATTGCGGGAGCTCACACCGACAGCCCGGGACTGAAATTAAAACCCGCAGCAGGAGGAGACGGCAGCATTTTGGCTGGCGGCGGGGCCTCGGTTCTCCCTGTAGAGGTATACGGGGGTCCGGTATTGTCTACCTGGCTTGACCGTGATCTTTCAATAGCCGGAATTGTTCAAGTCAAAAGAAAAGATCGTAACAAAGAAGATAGTTATAAGCCGGAACTTTTTGATCTTAAGCGGCCTGTGGCGGTTATTCCAAACCTTGCTATCCACCTTAACCGTGATGTAAACAAGGGGGTTGAGTACAATCCCCAGCTTCATATGAGCGCCCTGATTTCTTCCTCAGGGAAGGATTCGGCCGGGCTTAAAGACATTATTGCCCGGGAGATTGGCTGTCCCGCGGATGATATCGGCCCATTTGATCTTTTTTTATATGATACTGCCAAAGGAGTTGTCTCCGGAATTAATGATGAGCTGCTGGTATCGGGCAGGCTTGACAATCTTGCAGGATGCCACGCGATACTTTCTGCCCTGAAGTCTGCATCCGCGGCAGGGGTGCCTCCGCTTAAAACTCCGGTCGGATTCTTTTTCGATAATGAGGAGATCGGAAGCAGAACCATGCAGGGTGCCGATTCAGGTTTTCTGAAAGACGTGCTTGATCGGGTAGTTATGGTCCGGGGAGGAACTCCTGAGGACTCTTGCCGGGCAAGGGCCGGCTCGTTTATGATCTCTGTTGACGGCGCCCATGCCGTTCACCCTAATTTTCCGGAGAAACACGATACTGAATATGCCCCACGTCTTAACGGCGGACCGGTTATAAAATCCAATGCCGGCTATAAGTACGCAACCACCTCGGAAGGGGAGGCCTTTTTCCGGGGCCTCTGCGAAACAGCAGCTGTACCGGCCCAAAGCTTCGTCATGCGTTCAGACCTCCGCTGCGGATCAACTATAGGCCCCATGACAGCTGCTCTTGGGGGAATAAAGACCGTTGATGTTGGAATCCCCATGCTTGCTATGCATTCAATTAGGGAGACCGCCGGAGTTTTCGATCAGCAGGCTATGATAAAGGTTCTGTCGGCGTTCTTTGATTAGGGAGAAGTTATGAAGCTTAACACAGAGGATATCTTAAAACTATCTGCGTTGGAACGTGTTCGTATGATGGAAACCATTTGGGACGTAATGACTATCAAATCTGAAGTTGAGTCACCTGATTGGCATGAACCTTTATTGCAGCAGCGTAGGGAGCTTTTAGATTCCGGTGAAATGAGTTTTATAAAGCTGTCTGATTTACAATCATTTATAAAATGAATGTATAACTAATAAAAACATATAAAAAGTAAAAAATAACTCATTAAACCTTTATTATTGCTTTAAAAAGTATTATATTACTCAATAGAGGTTTTATATGAAGTATAGTATGATGAGTGATGATGCCATAATACGAGAACTCGCCGGCGGTGTGGAACAGCTTAGACTGGCCAGAAAGATGAAAGAAGCTGATATGGAAAAAGTCTCCGGCATCTCACGTAAAACCTACTACAATTTCAAGCATGGAAGCGGAATTAGTTTGAAAAACTTTATCGCGCTGCTTAGAGCATTGGGAGAACTGGACAGACTTGAGCAGATCTTTCCTGATAATCAGCAGGTTTTTCATCCATCTCCCCATGTAAAAACCCATACACAAAAAAGAGTACGTGACAAACAAAAGACTGACCGGCCATTTAGGTGGGGAGATGAGCAGTGAAGGAAACTGTGAAGGTAAGACTCTGGGGAACAACAGTAGGCTATTTGGGTTATGCAGATGATAAAAGCCAACATGCTGTTTTTGAGTACAGTCCGGATTTTATGAAATCGGGGATTCAAATTTCGCCTGTTTATCTTAAATATCCTCCAGCCCGATTTGTTTTTAATACGCTGCCTTATGAAAGCTTTCAGGGTCTTCCGGGTTTTATTGCAGATTCTCTGCCTGATAAGTTTGGAAGCGGGCTGATAGATATTTACATGGCCGAAAAAAATATCCCTCCATCTGAAGTAACGGCTCTCGATCGTCTGACCTATATAGCAAAAAGGGGGATGGGGGCTTTGGAATATGAGCCAGGAGAATCTCTTCCTCTGGAGCGCCGGGCTCTTAAGCTTGCCGATCTTTCTGCTTTAGCCTCTCTTGTTCAGCAAAGAACGGAGTATATGCACGAAAAGCTTATGTCCGCAGAAGACAGGGCTGCGGCACTGACCATTATTAGAATCGGATCGAGCGCGGGAGGCGCCCGTTCCAAGGCCTTGGTTGCGGTGTCTCCGAAGGGATTATTACTGGACGGTACGGTGGATCATGGTGCTGCCTATACCTATTGGCTTCTGAAGTTTGACAGCTCATCCAACAGGGATAAGGATGCGGCCGATCCCAAAGGCATGCCGGTTCTGGAGTATATCTACAGTCAAATAGCCCGTGCGGCTGGTATTGATATGCCTGATACAGGGTTGATTGATGACGGCAAAGACCGCCATTTTATGATAGAACGTTTTGACCGTATTAAACGTGACGGCAGGATGGATAAACTGCATTATGCTTCATGGGCAGGGCTTGGGCATGCTGATCGTGACGGGCTTAACTCATATGAGCAGTTAATATTGTTGTGCCGGCAGATGAAATTGGGTCAGTCTGCTGAAACGGAAATATTCCGCCGGGCGGTTTTCAATATTCTGGGAAGGAATCAGGACGATCATACCAAGAATACCGGCTTTCTGATGGACAGAGATGGACGGTGGCGTCTTTCTCCTGCATTTGATTTAACCTACGCCTATGATCCTGCCGGCCGCTGGACAAGGAATCATCAATGTCTGCTGAATGGTAAAAACAATAGTTTTGAGCTCTCCGATCTGCTTAGTTTTGGCCGTTACTGCAATCTGGGAGAAAAACAATGCAAAGATATTATTAACTGCACAGCTGATGCACTTTCTTCATTTTCCCGTCTTGCCAAAGAGCATGATCTCAGCCTTGAGCTTATTAACACAGTTCAAAAGAATTTGAGACTTAACATAGCCTAACTTAATTACTATTGCATCTTTCCAACCAAATTCAGCAAACAGGAAAGTATAGTGTAATAGACAGGATGCAGAGGGAAAATATATTAAGCGAACTCCATTTTTCCAACTCAGGCTGTACAGATGAGAGCTGCCAGTTAGAGATTGGTAGATTGCTTTCTGCCCGCAAGGTAATAGTTGGAAGTATCGGTGTAATAGGAAATTTAAAGATACTGAATGTAAAACTGATAGATGTAGAAACGGGCGCGACAATTAACAGTGCTTCAAGAAACTATGCTGATATGAATGAGATGATCATAAAAAGTGACGAGTTGGTAAGTGTTCTACTGGATGTAGAATACGAAAATAAGACCCCTATAGATGTAACACAGATAAAGGGGGCTTGGGCTGAGACTGGTGAAGAGAGAAAGGCCGACTATTCAGAAACAGTGCCATGGATTGATCTGGGTATCCCCGGCTTTTCTCATTTTCAGGCAGGAAACCCCTTAATGGGGGTAATCTATCTTGCAGCTGCAGCAGGAGGCGCCGGTTTATTGGGTTTTTCAGAGTATAAATATAGTGTTGAACGCGGTAAATACGGTGAGGCCCAAAACAGTGTTACTACATCTGAATTGTATAAGAGTTCAGAACTATGGCGTAATTTAAGTATCGCAGGCGCAGGTGTTTGGGGTGCGGCAGCAATAGCCTCAACAATTCACGCAATGATAGCAAAGGGAGGAGAGGGTGATTAAGATGAAAAAGATTATAATAGCAGTATTAACAGCCGTATTTATATTCTCATGCAGCTGGGTTACACTGGAGCATGACAACCCCGCTGATCCTGACTATCAAGGTGAGGGCAAGAAATACAGTATATATATAACATATTCAGATGGCAGGGGTGGAAGCGAATCACTAAAAGTTAATGTGGCTTCTGCTGTAGAAGGTGCAGAAGTAACGCTTACAGCCAATATTGAGTCCGGCCGCAAGGTTGAATTGAGCAGCAAGACACCCGGTGTAACAATTACCCCTAGTGTAATTACTTCTCAAACAGATAAAGTTACCATTACAATGCCCGCGAGAGATGTGGAGATTACGGCTGTGTTCAGTGATATGGACCCTGCAGCCAAGGACATAACCAGCTTTGTGTTTGAGAAAAGCAATAACTCCGGGCTGACAGGAACAGCGGATGTAACAGGCGTTATAAATGAAAGCGATCACACCATTGCTGTGATAGTACCCTATGGTACAGCTTTTACAGCTCTGGTTCCCACCATAAGCCTTTCGCCTGAGGCCACAGTAAGTCCCGGCACAGCACAGGATTTTACCAATCCTGTTACCTACAGGGTAACCGCTCAGGATGGTACGACTCAGGACTACAGAGTGACAATGAACTTTGGTTATGAAATAACTCTGAGTTTAAACGGCCAACAAGGCGATGAATCCGTAATTGCCTCGCATGAAATAGCAGTTGCGGGTACAGAGATAACCCTGACTGTAAGTGGTCTGGGAACCGGGCTGCAGGTAGCTATAAGTGCCCCCGGCATAAGCATCAGCCCATCGATATTAACAGCTGACGGAACCACCGCCGCCTTTACCATGCCGGCGGGTGATGTAACCGTTAAAGCAACATTTTCAGACCACCCGGCAGGATTTCAAGAAATGCATAACGCGGATTCCGTCAATTTTGACATGCACTATTTGCCTGCCGGCGGTCCCTTTACCATGGGAGAGAATGTGCAAAGCCCAACACAAAAGGTAACCTTAACCAAGAACTTCTGGATGGGTGAAACCGAGGTAACCCAGGGGCTGTGGGAAAAAGTCTGGGGCGGCTGGCCGAGCATTGCTCCGTCCTCAAGCAGTGGTGACGGGAATGATTACCCCGCCTACTTTGTGAACTGGTATGACGCGGCTGCCTTTTGTAATCTTTTGACGGTAGCCGATAGCAGCGTCGACAACAGCGGGCAGGTTTACTATTCCAATGATGAATTGACTAATCCTTATACCAAGGCCAATGCGGCAGCTAATGCTTCAGTCCATGTGGACTGGAGCAAGAAAGGGTACCGCCTGCCCACGGAAGCGGAATGGGAGTATGCAGCGCGCTACATTGGCGGGACAAGCTGGAACGGCGGGGACCATGTAAGTGGAGGGCCTGTATACACAAATAGCACTGTAGGCGACTATGCCTGGTATAGTGGTAATAACAGTGGAAGCGCCGGAGAGCCGACTTATGGGAACAAAGAGGTTGGGCAGAAACTTCCCAATGCCTTGGGTCTTAAGGATATGAGTGGGAATGTGTATGAATGGTGTTATGACTGGCATGATACTTACAGTGGCGAGTCTGTAACTGACCCAAGGGGATCTGAAAGCGGCTGGGCCCGTGAGATTCGGGGCGGAAGCTGGAGCTTCATTGAAGATTACCTGCAGCTTTGCTATCGGTACTACAACACCCCAGACGGCTTGTACAACCGCATTGGCTTCCGCCTTTGCAGGACGGCGGATTGAGAAATCAATCCGCGTAAATTGCGGCTTAATTTATTTAAATTTTAAAAAATTCCCCAAAAAACTGAAGCAGTACAAACTTTTTGCGGTATGTAATAAGTATGAAAGCAGAAGTAACAAAGGCCCATGACAGGCTTTTTAAAAAGATTACAAGGGATAAGGAAAACTTCAGAGACCTTGTAGAATCAACCTTTCCAAAAGACCTTATTGCAAAACTGAATCTTGATACCCTGGAGCTTGATACCAACAATTATATCGATAACAAACTTAAAGAGTTCTACTCCGACATAGTTTATAACTGCACATACAGGGGCAATACAAAAGTTAAGATAAGCATTCTATATGAGCATAAAAGCTATAAGCCTAATAACGAATACCTACAGCTTCTAAGGTATATGCTGTCCATCTGGGAGTTTCAAACCACTAATAAGGAAGAGCTTTCAATTGTTATTCCTGTTATTTTCTACCACGGAAAAAAGAAGTGGAAGCATAAGAGCTTTTTTGATCACCTTAGCTGTACCGATAAAGGCTTGCAAAAATTTATTCCTGACTTTTCCTATATACTAACAGATTTACATAAATACTCGGATTCTCAGCTTATAGAAGAAGTGTTTAAGAGTAATATAAACAAGGTTATGGCACTGCTTTTAAAGCACATGAAAGAAGAGGAGTATTTGAGAAAACATATTACCGAGATATTTTCTCTTGTTAAAAACTTATTTGGAAATCAGAAAACAGATGTAATTATGAGTTTTATAGTGTATATTTATTATACGACGGAGATGGGAAGTGATTATTTAAGGGAACGCTTAAAAACCATATC
>PDWJ01000970.1_pt1 | contig 58286 bp, 49 predicted proteins | sample 1430881 | NCBI WGS metagenome assembly PDWJ01 (sample SAMN01162460, study PRJNA174530) | Oral metagenome, whole genome shotgun sequencing project. | biome: Marine environment; feature: Marine mammal; material: Swab sample of the gingival sulcus; isolation source: swab sample of gingival sulcus...
CGTCGGTTGCGTGCTACCAGCAGGCGCCCTCCTCGCTCCTACGCTGTGATTCCGCATCCTTCGCGCAGCTCGGTCCGGTAAGCTGATCAGCGCTCTAGGGCGCGGCCGCCGCTGCTTCGCGCACGGCGATCACGTCCGCGACCTGGATGGTCGAGTCACCGACCTCCAGCAGCGGAACGCCACCCTCGAAGCGCACTCCCGTGACCTTCCCGCTGAACTTCAGCGAGGCGGCCACCTCCTTTCCGTCGGCGTCCTTGGCGGACACCTCGACCTTGTAGTTCCCGCTCGCGGCCATGTTGCCGCTCGCGTCTTTGCCGTCCCACGCGATGGACTGGGCACCAGCGTTCCGATCCGACGCGTCGAGCACACGCACGAGCTTGCCCTGGGCGTCGGTGATCGTGACCTTGATCTCCTTGGCCGCGCCGCCCAGGTCGAAGCGCACTTGGTCCGGCCCCTGGGTATGTCGCAAGGTGTCGCCACGAGCCTCGATGTCCTTGCCGATCAGCCCCGCCACCTGCGTGTTGCTCTGCGAGGATGATAGAAGCTGCAAGGTCGAGAGGTTCTCGTTGGCGTTCATCAGCTGCTCGACGCTGGAGAACTGGGACAGCTGCGCCACGAACTCGTGGTTCTCCAGCGGTGAGAGCGGATCCTGGTGGGCCAGCTGCGCGGTCAGCAGCTTGAGGAACTCCTCTTTACCCAGTGACTGTCCGGCGATCGAGGACGCACCCAGAGATCTCCCGCCCGTTCCGAGGGTTCCGTTGACGTCCATCAGGCAATGACCTCCATGTAGCTGCGCCCCAGCACAGGCGCTGTCTTCGATAGCGCAGAGCGCACGGCGTCGGCCTCGCGCTCTGCCTCGGTCGCGACGAGACGTCGCAGCTTCAGGCCGCGGTCGCGGAGCACCCGCGCCACCTCGTCTCGAGCCGCCAGCAGCCGCTCCACGGTCTCGCGATGCGCCGCGCTGGCGACGATGTCCACCTGATCACCGTCGATCTGCAGATGCAGCGTCAGGTTGCTCGGGGCCCCGGGCTCGCTCGGCCGCGCGAGGGGGGCGCTCGACCCGAGCCTGGATGCGCCGCGCCCGCCCGCGGCCCGCGCCACGGCGCCGCGCGCCACGACCCCGCCACGGACCAGACGGAGCTGCTCTTGCGGTGCGCTCAACCAGGGCAGCGCTTGCACCACCAGCTTCGCCGCCTCGAGAGCCTCGTCATCGTTGGCCAGCACTCGGTAGCGTTCGGCGAGCTGCTCGCCAAAGCCGCCCGAGTCTCCGCGGGCGCCGCCGCTCGACCGCGACGCTGACCACGCCGGGCTCAGCCCGGCCAGCGACGTGCTGCTGTTGCCCACGCGTGTCACGCGACACCTCCTTGGCTGGCCGCCAGCGCGCTGCGTCGCGGGTCCTTCGCGCCCTTCGTCTGCCGCGCGCCCTTCGTCCGCCGCGCGCCCTTCGTCCGCTTCGCGCCCTTCGTCCGCCGCGCGTTCTTCCCCCCGCGCCGCCTCTTGGCGCCCTCTCGCCCTCTCGCCCCCTTGGCGTTTTTCTTCGAGGCGCCCAGCGCCCTGGCCCACTGAAGCTGGGCCATCGCGTTACCGACCGCGCCGGAGGCCTCTTCGCTCAGCCGCGACATCAGCTTGGCTGCGTGCTGCTGCGGCAGAGACAGCAAGACCTTCGCCGCCGCCTGCGGATCCATCTTGCCGAGCATCTGGGCGGCTGCCTTGTGGGGCATCTTCGCCACGACCTTGGCCAGCGGTCCGGGCTCGAGCGGGCCCTGCCCCGGCGTCACGGCGGCCTTCTTTGCCTTCTTCGCCATCTCCGCCTTCTTCGCCATCTCCGCCTTCTTCGCCATCTCCGCCTTCTCCGCCATCTCCGCCTTCTTCGCCTGCACCGGCTGGCTCGCTGGCGTCGGCTTGGCTGGCTTCGGGGGCGCCACCTTCGTCGGCCGGCTCGCCGGGAGCCGCGCCGAGAGCTTCTTCTGCAGGGTCCCGACCTCTTCGATCATCTTCCGGATGCTGCCCTCGAGCTGCGCCAGCTCCCGCTGCCGGCTGGTCATCTGCCGCTCCTGCCGTCGCAGCTGCTGCGCCCGCTCGCGGAGCTTGTCGAGCAGTCGCTCCTCGGCGTTGTCTCGCTCTCGCGAGCCAGCGCCCTTACCAGCATCGTCCTCGTCGCTCTCGGCGTCAGGCGCAGAGCCGTCCTCGGCCTCGGCTCCATCTGCTCGCTCATCGCCGCGCGCCCCGTCCGCGACGCCGCTCTCGCCATCGAGGGCACCGGCGTCCCTCTTGCTCTTGGGCTTCTCGTCTTTGGCCTTCTCGCTGACCTCGGCCCTCCCGTTCTTGCGCTCCGTCTTCGCCGCGTCCTCTTCGCAGGCGCCTAGCACCAGCAGCCAGACCAGCAAGAGCAGCCCGATCGACTTGCTGCGTGACGCGGCGGCGTCGCTGGCCCGCTGCTCGCGACGACGAAGGGTCAGCCGCTCCTCGGCGCGCTGCCGCTCGCGCAGCTGCTCGACCTGCTTGAGCGAGACCTCGCTGTCGAGCGCCGCCTGGCGGGCCTTTTCGACGGCCTGGCGGCCTCGCTCGGCCTCGGCCCGCGCAGCGCGACGCGCCAGGTCCAAAAGCTCGATCCGCTGCGGAGAGAGCGTCCCCGAGAGCTCGCGGCGCAAGGCGTCGGCCAGCTGCTCGACGGCCAGGTCGAGGCGCGTGAGCTCGCTCTGTCGCGCCGCCAGCTCTGCCGCCGCCCGGTCGCGCTGACGTCGCCTCGTCTGCACCAGTACGTCGCGCTTCATCCGCGACCTCCAAGCTTCGCCGCGAGCTTGCCCATCCAATGCAGGGTCTCGGGCGGCGGTGTCTGCTCCTGGGCGCCCTGCCGTAGAAAGGCCTGCAGCTCAGACTTCACCGCCAGCGCGCCGTCGAGCTCGGGGTTCTTGCCCGCGACGTAGGCGCCGATGTTCACAAGATCCTCGTTTTCGGCCAGCACGCCTAGCACCCCGCGGAGCCGGTGCGCGGCCGTGAGGTGATCGGGCTGCACCACATCCGGCATCACGCGGCTGATGCTGCGCAGCACGTCGACCGCCGGGTAGTGCCCACGCCCAGCCAGGTCTCGCGACAGCACCACCTGGCCGTCGAGCACGGCGATCGCCGCGTCAGCCACCGGATCGGCCATGTCATCGCCTTCCATCAGCACGGTGTAGATCCCCGTGATGCTGCCGCCCCCGCGCCGCGCCCCGGCGCGCTCGAGCAGCGCCGGCAGCAGGGCGAAGACCGACGGGGGATAGCCCTTGGTCGTCGGCGGCTCGCCCACGGCGAGGCCAACCTCGCGCTGCGCCATCGCGACGCGGGTCAGCGAGTCCATCACCAGCACCACGCTCTTGCCCCGGTCGCGAAAATGCTCGGCCATCGCCGTCGCCATCAGCGCCGAGCGCAGCCGCTCGATGGGCGGGCGGTCGGAGGTCGCGCAGACCACCACCGTGCGGCGGAAGGCCTCCGTGTCCCTCAGCCGCGAGACGAAGTCTTGGACCTCGCGACCGCGCTCGCCGACCAACCCCAAGACGAGCACGTCGCAGGCCGCCCGGCGAGCGATCATCGACAACAGCACCGTCTTGCCGACGCCCGCGCCAGCGACGATACCCACACGCTGCCCCTGACCGCAGGTCAAGAGCCCATCGAGCACGCGGATGCCGAGGAAGGCCGGCTCGTGCACGCGCTGTCGCTCGAGGGGCGGCAGGGCCGGGGCGCGGAGGTCTCCGGTCTCCTGCCGCGGCGGCGTGGGGAGGCCGTCGAGGGGGCGCCCGAAGCCGTCGACCACGCGGCCGAGGAAGCCCTCGCCTACGGGGACCGTCGACGACGCGCCGAGGCGCGTGACGCGCGCCCCAGCCGAGACGCCGCGCAGCTCACCGAGGGGCATCAAGAGAGCCCGCTCGCCGGAGAAGCCCGCGACCTCGGCCGGGATCGTGCCTCGCGGCGAGTCGATGCCGCAGAGATCGCCGACCGCGACGTTGCCCGCGTTGGCCTCGGCGAGGATCCCGACCACACGGGTGATCTTGCCGAAGGCCTGGAGCCGCGCCGCGTTCACGGCCCGCGGGATCCGCCCGCGCAGATCGATGGTGACCTGGGTCATCGCCCACCTCCGGCCAAGAGCGCCTGACGCACCTGCGCTAGGCGGCCCTCGAGGGTCGCGTCGACCTGCGCCTCGGCGGTGTCGACGATGCACCCCTGGCTCAGCTGCGGGTCGGCGCTGATCCGCAGCCGCGACTGGCCTTCACTCAGCTCCCGCGCCGCCTTCGAGACCACCTCGAGGTCCGCTGGGGCGACCCGCAGGGTCAAGGTATCGGCGTCACCGAGCAGCTCGAGGGCCTCGCGGACGAGCTCCCGCAGCATCGCCTCGTCGTGGGCGGCGTCGGAGACGATCGCGCGCGCCACGGCTAGCGAGAGCTCGCAGACCTGCTCTTCCAGCCCCGCTAGCGCCATCACGCGAGCGTCCGCCAGCTCGGCCAAGAGCCCCTCGAGGCGCTCCGCTCGTGCGTCCCACTCGGCCCGCACGGCCGCCTCTGCGGCCTCCCGGCCTGCCCGCTCGGCCTCGGCCCGAACCTCTGCGATCTGCCGCTCGAGCTCCCGCTCGGCCTGAACCTGCGGATCCACCGCCGGCGCCGCGGGGGCTGCGGCGACCTGCTGCGGCTCCGCCGTCAACGCGTGGGCGCTGCTGACGAACGCCGGCACGACTTGCGGGGGTTCTCCGCACAGCCAGCTCGGTGTGGACGTCGACACGGCGGTCTCCGTCGGCTCCTCCCGCGGCAGATCGATGGGGCGGATGGTGAGCATCTAGACCAGCCCCTCCCCGCGGCCCTCGATGCTGATCTTGCCTTCACCCAGCAAGCGCATCGCGACGTCGACCACCTGCTTCTGCGCGTCTTCGACCGCGGAGACGCGCATCGGCGGCATCACCTCGAGCTCCTCGCGGAGGATGTCCGCGGCGCGGCTCGACATGCAGGAGAAGATCTTGTCCTTCAGCTCCTCGGAGGCCAGCTTCAGCGCGGCCAGCAAGGTATCCGAGGGCACCTCGCGCAGCAGCGCCTGGAGCCCGCGGGTGTCGGCGCCGGTGAGGTTCTCGAAGGTAAACATCGCGCCACGAAGATCGTCGACCCGCTCCGGCATGGTCTCGGCGATGCTATCGAGCACGCTCTCGGCGGCCATCGGATCCATCTGGTTGAGAATCGTCGCCGCGGCGTCGTTGCCGTCGAGCTCGGCGCCCTCGCGCTCCTTCAGCGCGAGACCGCCGAGCACCTGCCGCGCGTCGTGAAACGCGGGGCCAGTCACAGCGCCCAGGCTGGCGATGCGGCGCACGAGATCGCTGCGCTGCGCCTCCGGGAGATCCTCGAGCACCGAAGCCGCGAGGGAGGGCTCGAGGTGCGCGAGCACGACCGCCGCCACCTGCGGATGCTCCTCACCGACGGCGACCTTCAGCAGCTGCGGATCGACGTCGTCATACGCGCCGACCATTGGCGGCGCGACGTCTTCTTCCGGCGCGGCGGGCAGCGCGGCCCGGTCGGCGAAGATCTCGCCGGCCTGCGCTTCGCCGTGGGCCTGGCTGACCAAGCTCTTGAGGTACGCGTCACCGCCCCGCGGCGAGGTCACCCCACGCTTGAAGGCCGAGGCGAACTCGGCGTAGACGCTGTCGAGCGCATCCGAGGCGATTGGACCGAGGGTGTCGATCGCCTCGCGCAGCTGCTGCAGCTCCTCCGGATCGAGGTGCTTCAGGATCTGCACCGAGCGCTCCTCAGGCAGGCTGAGCAGGAACATCGCAGCTTTGGCCGGACCGTCCATCCCCTCAGCCTCCCGCTAGCCAGACACGCAACACTTGGGCAGCGCGGCGTGCGTCGTGCTCGGCGGCCGCCTCGGCGAGCGCGCGGGCACGAGTGGTGTCGTCTTCGAGGGCCAGCTGGTCCTCGGCCTCTGCGGTCGCCGTGACCGGAGCCTGGGCGGCCAGCTCGCGGACCGTGGCCGGCAGCGGCAGCTGGTCTCGCTCTTCGACCTGGTGTTTGCGACGCCGCAGGAGCAGCAGGAAAAAGACCGCCGCGATCAGCCCCGCTACCGCCAGGTAGGGGTAGGGAGAACGTGCGACCTTGACCCACGTTGGGTCGGCGACCTCGACGGGCAGCTGCTCGTCGGCGAAGGGCACCGCCTTCAAGGTGACCACGTCGCCCCGGGCGGCCGAGTAACCCACCGCCTGCTGCACGATCAGCTCCAGCGCGGCGAGGTCGATCTTCGGCTTGGCCTTCTTCGCCTTGGCCTTCTTCGCCTTGGCTGCGCCCTTGCCGTCCGCTTTGCCCTTGGCCTTGGCGCCAGCCTTATCGGCCGACTTGGGGGGCGCACCTTCTAGCGCGCGCTGATCGATCAGCACCGCTACCGAGAGGCGCTTCAGCTCACCGGCGGGCAGGCGCTGGCGACGGACGGTCTTCGAGATCTCGTAGTTGCGGGTGAGCCGCTTGCTCTTCATCCCCGCGCCTACCCTGCCGCCGCTCGGGCCCTTGGCCCCGGGCAGGTTGCCCCGCACCCCAGCGACGCCGGCGGTCTCGCGGCCGGCGCCGTCGCTCTTCTCCTCTGCCTTGCTCTCGCTGCGGATCGCGACCTGGTCCGGATCGAAGCGCTCCTCGGTCTGCTCGCTGCTGCTGAGCGCCGTATCCGCCGTGACCGTGACCTCCGACTTGCCCACGCCGAGGGCTCGATCGAGGATCGAGCGCACACGGCGCTGCAGGCGCGTCTCCAGCCGCTTTCGGTAGTCGAGCACGCCATCGCCCACGCCCTCCGCGCCCTCCTTGCCGCTCCACAGCAGTCGGCCGCGCGTATCCATCACGGTGACGGCCTCGGGGCCAACGCCCGCGACGCTCGAGGACACGAGGTGGACCACCGCCTTGACCTGCCCCTTGTTGATCGTCCGGCCACGACGCAGGCGCAGGGTGACCGACGCCGAAGCGCGCTTCTGCGCTCGGGCGAAGAGCTGGCGGCGAGGCATCACCAGGTGCACGCGAGCCGACTTGATCGTCTCGATCTGGCTGATGGTGCGCTCGAGCTCCCCCTGCAGGGCGCGGCGAAACTGCACGTGCTTGGTGAACTCGCTGGCGCCGAGCTTCGGCTTGTCGAAGATCTCGAAGCCCACGCCGCCGCCGCGCGGGAGCCCCTCGCCGGCCATGCGTAGGCGCAGCTCGTGGACGCGCCCCTCGGGCACCGCGACGGTGGTCCCGCCGTGGGCGAGGCGGAAGGGCACCTTCTCCTTCTTCAGCCGCTCGGTGATCCCCGCGGCGTCCTCGGTGGTCAACCCCGAAAAGAGCGTCGTGTAGCTCGTACGATCGACGCTCATCAGGTAGATCAGCCCAGCCACCGTCGCGATCAGACCGACCGCGATCACCACCTTCGCCCGGCTAGAGAGGCCCTTGAGGAAGGCTAGCGTCTGCTCTTTGAGCTTGTTGAGTCCGCTCATGGGCCTAGCTCATCCGCATCACTTCTTGATAGGCGTTCAGCAGCTTGTTTCGTACGTTGACCATCAGGCGCAGGTTGATGTCGGCCTTGGTCACCGCCAGCATCGTCTCGTGGAGCGGCTTGTCACCGCGCACGTAGGTGTCGATCGCCGCCCGGGCGTCGCGGTCGCTGCCGATGGCCTTGGCGAGGATGTCGGCGAAGCTGCCGCCGTCGCCTTGGGCTGCGGTCGCCGGGCCCAGCCCCTCGGCACCCAAGGTCGGATTCACTCTCTCGACGCCCTTGGTCGCCCCGTCGGCTGCCTTGGCGGCCGGGAGCTGCTGGCGCAGAGAGGCGAGCTGCTGGCGCCAGAGCGCCGAGGGGTCGAGACCGTATCCGCCTACTCTCATCGTCAACGTCCGATGCTCAGCGCCTTGGTGGCCATCGACTTGATCGACTGCATCGCGTTGACCCCGGCCTCGTAGGCCCGCGACGCCGTGATCATGTCAACCATCTCCTCAACCATATTGACGTTGGGCAGCCGTACGATGCCGTTGGCGTCGGCGTCCGGGTGACTCGGGTCGTGGACCGTGCGCGGCGGGCGGCCGTCTGCTTGAACGGCCTCGACACGCACGGTGCGCAGCGCCGCCGCGATGCGATCGCGGAAGCTGTCGGCCGGATCGAGCGCGGCCGAGCCGAGCACCACGTTCTTGCGCCGATAGGGGCCACCCTCGGCGCCGCGGGTGGTGTTGGCGTTGGCGAGGTTCGACGCCGCCACGTTCATCATCGTCCGCGATGCGTAGAGCCCCGAGGCCGTGATATCCATTGCGCGCAGCAGGCTCATCGTCGTCTCCTCACTTCCCGTTGTTCGCGGCGTAGCGCAGCAGCGCCATCCGCCGGCTCACGAGCTCGGAGGTGGCGCGGAAGCGCAGGCTGTTGGCTGAGAGCTTCGCAAGCTGACGCTCCATGCTCACCGCGTTGCCGTCCGGCGCCGGGGTGATCACCGCGTCCTGGTAGACGTCTGCTTCGGTGGCAGCCGCGCCAGCGGCGCCCGCGCGATGCCCAGCGTGGGTCCGGCTCAGCGCCCCTGCCGCCTCGAGCGCCTCACGAAAACGCAGCTCCCTCGGCACGTAGCCCGGTGTCCGCGCGTTGGCGAGGTTCGAGACCAGCAGCTGGTGACGCCGCAGGTGATAGCCGATGCCCCGCTCGGCCAGAGACAGCGCGCCGAAGATCCCCTTCATGGCCTCCTCCTCCGAGCTGCGCCGATGGCCTTCTTGCCGCCCCTCGCCTGCTGCAGCCGCGCGAGGGCCCGCTTTAGTCGATCCTGGGCCTGGCGCAGCGACGCGAGGCGCTGAAAGAGGGGGCCGTCGATCGTGCCCAGCGCCCCGCGCGCCACGGCCAACGCGCGCTTGACCTCGGCGGCCAGCTTCGGCGGAAGCCCCGCGCGGAGGTGCAAACGACGAACCTTGCCACTTTGGAGCAGCAGCTCGGCCTGCAACCCCTTCACGTCGGCGAGACCCGGCGCGCGGCGGTCATAGACCGACAGGTAATAGGCGGCGGCGCGTAGCGCGCGGAAGCGCTCGTTGCCCTCGGCGTAAGCCCGCACCAGCAGCGTCATCGCCCGCTCTTGAAGCCAGCCCGGTGGTTTCCCCCGCAGGATCTGCTGGGCCAGGCGAGCCGCCTCCGATGGCAGCCCGAGCGCCAGAAAGGCGCGGGCGCCGTCGAGCAGCACCTCAAGCCCGCGCCTGTCCTTCACCAGCTGATCCTCGGCGCGATAGACCATCAGCGCGGCGCAACGCGGCGTCGCGGCCAGGACGCAGCGGCGGACCACCGCCTCGGCCAGGCGCATCCTGTCGTGAGCGCTCGCCGGCAGCTTGTCATCCCGCAGCAGGCTGAAGGCCTCTTGCAAGCGCCCTTGGTACTCGAGGGCGCTCGCGAGCACCCGACGCGCTCGCCAAGCGTGCTGGATGGTCTGCGCCATCAGCACTTGGCTGAGGACCTTGGGGGTCGGGCGACCGTCGACGATGTAGGCCAGCATCGCCGCGCTGAACGACGCGTAGAGGCCCACGCCAGAATATGCCGCCGAGCCCTGGCTGAGCATCCGGTAGCGGGTGTAGGCCGTGGGCAAAAAGCCTGCGAGGAGCGCGACGTCCGCTCGACGGAGCTTGACATACTCCGCGAACGCGGGGTGACGCTCGAGCTTCGAGAGCTCCCGGAGCGCCGGGCGGTGGTCGCCCCCCTTGGCGGCCTTGGCGATCATCTTCTCCAGGCCAGCGACCCGACCGATCAGCCGCTTCGACTCGATCAGCGGCGGCTTGCGCAGCAGGAAGCGGCGAAGCTCGGGCAGCAGGAGACGGCGGGTCGGTGTCCCGAGGTAGAGCATCGTGCGGCGGCCCACGCGGGTCAGCTGACAGCGGACCGGGCCCATGCTGCTGGCCACGAGAACGCGGTCACCGTCCATACGGCGCACCAACACCAGCGCGTAGCGCCCGACATGGCGCGGCTGACGCAGGCGCTGGCGCAACGACTCGGCCTTCTTTGGGAGGGGGAACCAGGCGCAGAGCCCGTCAGGGCAGCGCCGACAGGGTCCGGGCTTCAGGCTGTCGTTGAGCGTGAGGTTTACCAGGGCCCGGAGCTGGCCTGGACTGAAAGGCGCGGCCTCAACCGCACCCGAGAGCGTCAGCGGGACGGCGAGCGCCAAGCAGATCCAAAGAGCTGAGCGACGAGACGTCATCGCGGTTGGGTTTTGCAGGTTCCGCGCCAGGCCTACTAGGTTGCAAATTCGGAGAGATAGCTCGTAGCAGAGGGGAGGGCGAGTCAAGGAGATGACGGCGCGTCGGGAGATCTGACGCTCACTCGCCGGCGGCGTCAGCCGCGCCACCGGAACCAGCGTCGGACCCAGCGTCGGATCCAGCGTCGGATCCGGCGTCGAATCCAGCGTCGGATCCAGCGTCGGATTTAGCGTTGGATCCAGCGTCGGATCCAGCGTCGGAACCAGCGTCGGACCCAGCGTCGGATCCAGCGTCGAGAGCTTCGCCGCCGCCATCTGTCGCGGGGGCCACGCAATGGCCCGCGCGACAGATCAGCCCACTGGCGCAGTCGCTATGACGGGCGCAGCGCCCACTGTCGCAGGCCAAAAGAACAGACGCGCTAGAGCAGAAAACGCAGGCCAAGGCCAGCGTCCACTTTGACCAGCGCGCCGTCGTCCGGAAGGTCGCTACCGGCGAAGAACGCATTGATGCGGACCTCCAAGGTCACACTGAAGCGCCCGAGACGAAACAGACCGCCGATGGCGGTCTTGGCTCCGAGCAACGTCAAGGGTGCGAAAAAGAAAGGGACCCCAACAGCACCGTAGATGCCAAAGGGGCCAACGTAGAAGAGCTTCTTCACCGTCGGGTCGACGCCCGCCGACACGCGACCTTCGAGCTCAAAGATCATCGACGGGGTCCACTCGAGGGTCTCATCGTCGTCGAGGATCACGCCAACCTCGACCGCGAGGAAGATCGGCGAGCGCAGCGTCACTGTGTCACCGTCGCCCGTCCCCAAAGAGAGCCCAGTCCCCCCCGTCACCCCAATCACGAGATCGACGCTCTGAGCGCGAGCTGGCGTCGACAGCGCGAGCGACACCAGCAGCACCAGCCCGCTCAGGGGCACGCAGAGCGCAGAGCGCATCAGACCAGCCTCCGCAGGTTGACCTCGCGCAGCAGCTCGCTGGGGCTCGTCGCGGCAGCCTGGGCCACCTCGAGCGAGATCTGCTTGGCCGCCAACAGCTCAATCAGGCTCTGGTCGAAGGTATGCGAGCCGGTCTGGTTGCGGGCGCGCGCCATCATCGCGCGGAGCCCCTTGAGCTTGCCTTCATCCTGGACCGCCGCTGTGATCGATGGGTCGCTGACGAGCATCTCCGTCGCGACGACCCGCCCCCCACCGTCGCGACGGCTGATCAGCTTCTGCGAGATGATGCAGCGCAGCGCCTCGGCCAAGCGATAGCGCCAAGCGACCTGGTCTCGGCCATAGAAGAGCGAGATGATGCCCTGAATCGTCGCGAGAGCGTCGGTGAAGTGCACCGCAGTCAAGACCAGGTGTCCCGTCGTCGCGGCGTGGAGCACGACCTCGAGGGTCTCGCGATCGCGGGCCTCGCCGATCATCACCACGTCTGGGTCCTGGCGCAGGCCGCTGCGCAAGCCTTCGGCGAAGGTCTCGACGTCTCGTCCGACCTCCCGCTGCGTGACACAGCTGGTGCCATCGGGAACCTGGTACTCGATGGGGTCCTCGATCGTCACCAGATGACGGCAGCTGTTGGCCGCGATCATCGAGAGGATCGCGGCCAGCGTCGTCGACTTGCCAACACCCGTCGCGCCGGTGACGAGGATCAAGCCAGAGGTGGACTCGCTGATCCGCTTGAGCTGCGCTGGGAGCCGTAGCTCTTGGAGCGTAGGGATGCTGCGTGGGATCGTGCGCAGCGCCACCGCCGGGAGCCCGCCTTGGAGATAGAAGTGGCCCCGAAAGCGTCCCAGGTCTTGAAACTGGCATGAGAACTCGGCAAAGCGCCGGCGGCGCAGCTGCTCGCGTTCAATGGTGCTCAAGCGCTCGCTGAGCGCTTCGACCTCACCCATCCCGATCTCGCGGAAGTCCACGGCGCGCAGCTGACCGTCCACCCGATACATCGGCCTGCGGCATGAGCGAATATGGATGTCGGACACGCCGAGCTTGAAGGCCGACGCGAGCAGGTGTTCGATGTCGGGGGCTAGGCTCTCCGCCATGGGTCTTCCTTCCACACGCATCGATTAGCAAGCCGTGTACCGAAGCTAAGTATCTGAAAGAATGGGGCATGACTCTGGGGTTGCCAGCGTCCCGACGCTCAAAGCGTCAGCCCGTCAACGACGACCGGGTGTCAGGTGAGCAGAAAGGAGCGAGACTAAACCGTCAGGCGACGGCGAGCTGAGGCTGCTTGCGAAGCTTCTCGACGAGGGTCGTGCGATTGAGGCCAAGCAAGCGAGCGGCCTGGTTCCGATTGCCGCTGGTGGCCAGGATCGCCTGGCGGATCAGCCGAGCCTCGAGCCGCTGCAACGTCGCCCGCAGGTCCACGCCATCCTTCGGCAGCTCGACCTCGGTGAGGTCGCCGCTGCGTGACGCGGAGGCCACCGCAGCTCGCTCGACCTGCGCGTTCGCCGGCGTGACGGGTCGGGCCGCCGCGATCGGCGTCACGTCTGCGCCCCGCCGTAAGGTCGCCGGCAGGTCTTGGAGACGCACGGCGCGACCGGCGCGTAGGACCACGAGGCGCTCGGCGACGTTGCGGAGTTGGCGGATATTTCCTGGCCATGGGGCACGAAGCAGCGTCGCGCGGATCTCGTCGTCCACGACGGGGGCCGGGGCACCGAGGCGACTGGCGGCCTCGCCGAGGTGGTGGTCGAAGAGCTCGCCGACGTCTTCTGTGCGCTCGCGAAGCGGCGGGAGGTGGATCTGCACCACGTTGAGCCGGTAGAGCAGATCGAGACGGAACTCGCCCTTCTCGGACATCGCGTCGAGATCTTGGTTCGTCGCCGCGACGATCCGCACGTCGACGGTGCGGGCGCGGCTCTCACCCACCGGCGTGACGCTGAAGTCCTGCAGCACGCGCAGCAGCTTGCGCTGCACCTCCAGGTCCATCTCGCCGATCTCATCGAGAAAGAGCGTCCCGCCGTCGGCGGCGACGAAGCGCCCCTCGCGGGCGCTGACCGCGCCGGTGAAGGCGCCCTTGGCGTGACCAAAGAGCTCGCTCTCGACCAGATCTTTGGGGATCGCCGGGCAGTTGACGGCGACGAAGGCGCGTTCGCGACGCTCGCTGGCGCGGTGAATCGCGCGAGCGATCAGCTCCTTTCCGGTGCCGCTCTCTCCGGTGATCAGCACGGGGCAGTCGAAGCGAGAGACGCGCTCGGCCATCTCGAGGGCCTCACGCAGGCCGGCGGAGCGACCGATGATCTCCGCGGCATGCTCCTGACGCCACGCCTCGAGATCCACGCTGTCGACGTCATCCGCCGCCGACGGGTCGTCGGAGGTAATGGCCTCGGAGGCAAGCAGCAACGAGACCTGGTCCTGGGCGCAGACCATCACGGTCACGCCGCGGCGCGTCGCATCCGCGATGTCCTGAGCGTCGAGGTCGGCCCCGATCTCGACCAGCAGGCGATCACCAGCGGCAGCTCGTCGGGGGTCTCGGGTCTGCTGGTGCAGAGGGGAGAAGCTTTCGACTTCTGAGAGGAAATCTGCGCTTCCAAGGCACCAGAGCATTCCTTCACTCCACGAGATCTTGAGGACGAAGACCCCATCGTCCACGGCCATCCATGATTAAGAGGCCAGCGCACAAAAACGCGCAGGCGGCCCACCCCTTCCCGCCACCTCATTCGTAGCCCTCCTCCTCCCCGCTGACCTGACAGAAAAAAAGCGTCGGCGATTGAACGCGAGAGCCCCCTACAGATCCGGGACTGAGTTGGGTGCTGTGCTGCTGAGCCGGTTTCGACGCCGACGTCATGAGCCATACGTGTGGTATGGCGAACGTTCTGAGGCCTCGAAAGCGGCCGGCCGTGCTGGGCTCGCCGACGGGAAGAAGGCGCAGGGTGCTCTCACGAGAAGAATGTGTAGGGGTGCTCTCAAGGTTCCACAGGGGGCGACCGTTGCTCCCCCCAGGAGGACACCAATGACCCGACTGGACCCGGCAGCTTGGCCGCCCATCGAGCTTTTGGCGCTCGACTGCGATGGCGTGTTGACCGATGGCCGCGTCGCGGTTGACGCCGAGGGTCGCGAGGTGAAGCATTTCTCCCTGCGTGATGGCCATGGGATCTCGCTGGCGCGCGAGGCTGGCTTGACGGTGGCGATCGTCACCCGCTCCGGCTCAGCGGCGATCGAGGCCCGGGGCGCGAAGCTCGGGGTGGAGGTGATCACCAGCAAGGACAAGGCTGACACCTTGCGCGAGCTCTGCGCGCGTCACGATGTGGCCCTCGAACACTGCGCCTTCGTCGGCGATGACGTCTTCGATATTCCAGCGATGCGCGCCGCTGGCCTTGGCGTGGCCGTAGCCGACGCGCACCCCGACGTGCTCGCCGCCGCCGATTGGGTCACGGAGGCGCCGGGGGGACACTGCGCCGTCCGTGAGCTGATCGACACCCTGCTGCGCCGAGAGAGCGGCTCACACGAGCGCTCGCGAATCGCGCAGGTCACCGCGGACCGCTGCTATGTGATCGCCGAGATCGGCCAGAATCACCAGGGCGAGATCTCCCTCGCCAAAGAGCTGCTCCACTCGGCGAAGCTCTGCGGGGTCGACGCCGTGAAGTCGCAAAAGCGCGACATCATGGAGCTGCTCACTCCCGAGGAGCGCGCCAGACCCTACGACTCGCCCAACGCCTTCGGGCCGACCTATGGTGAGCATCGCGCGGCCCTGGAGCTCAGCCGTGATGAATACGCCGAGCTCTTCGACTACGCCCGCGCGATCGGGATCGACTTCTTCGCCAGCCCCTGGGACGTCAGCAGCGCCCGCCTGCTCGACGAGCTGGGCTGCCCGCTCTTCAAGGTCGCCTCGGCGTCGCTGACACACCAGCGCCTGCTCGACGCGATCGTCGCGACGGGCAAGCCGGTGGTGCTCTCGACCGGGATGTCGACGCTGGCGGAGATCGACGCCGCCGTGGCTCGCCTCTCCGCGTCGGAGCTCTACATCCTCCAATGCACCTCGGCCTATCCGGCCTCCTTCGACAGCATCCACCTGCGGACCATGCAGACCCTAAAGGAGCGCTACGGCCACACCGTGGGGCTCTCCGGGCACCATAAGGGGATCGCGGTCGACGCGGCGGCGGTAGCCCTTGGCGCGCGGATCATCGAACGCCACTTCACCCTCGACCGCACCTGGAAGGGCTCGGACCACGCCGCGAGCCTCGAACCCTCAGGCCTCGCCAAGCTGGTGAGAGACGTGCGCGCGGTCGAGGCGTCGCTGGGGCTGGCCGAAAAAGACGTGCTCGAGTGTGAGCTCCCCGCTCGAAGCAAACTGCGCGGCAGCGTCGCGCTCCTCGAGGAGGCCGCCGCGTGAGCGCTATCGGTCGTTTCATCCCCGCCGTGATCCCCGCCCGTGGAGGCTCGCAGCGCATCCCCTTCAAGAACCTCGCGAGGGTGGGAGGTCATCCCCTGTTGGCCCACACCATCGTCGCAGCGCGCAAGGCGCAGCTGGTCTCCGAGGTCTACGTCTCGACAGACGCCGAGGAGATCGCCGTGGTCGCGGAGCGCTACGGAGCCAACGTGATCGAGCGCCCCCCGGCGTTCTCCGGCCCTCACGCCCAATCCGAGACCGCCCTGCTCCACGCCGTGGAGATCATCGAGGGGGCGATGGGGCGGGCCGAGTTCGTCGTGATGTTGCAGGCAACCTCGCCGCTGCGTCGCAGCTTCCGCATCGATCAGGCCGTGGGGATGATGATCGAAGAGGGCTGCGACTGCGTGGTCAGCGTCAGCCCCGTGATCGACTACTACTTCACCGGCGACGTCGACGACACAGGCCGCTTCAAGGTCGGCTACGACCCGAAGAAGCGCTTGCGTACCCAAGACATCCCGCCACGCTATCGCGAAAATGGCGCGATCTACGTGATGACCCGGGATCTCCTCTTTGATGAGGCGTGTCGGATGGGCGGCGATATGCGCGCGCTGGTGATGGATCGGAATGAATCCATCGATATCGACGACGTGATCGACCTCAAGCTCTGCAACCTGCTGCTGGCCCGCAACCCCCAGCTGGCCCCAGCGCAGCTCGACCTGGAGCCGACGGCGGCGGCGCTGCTGAACTGAGACAGACACCTCGATCGGGGGCGGCGGGACCTGCGCCGCTGGGGCCGCCAAGCATCTGGCGCTCGACGGTTCGCTGGCAACCGAGCGTCAAGGTCCTGGCGCCAAGGCCTTGACGGTGACGGCCAAAAAGCCGCCGCGAGCGTCAGACGAGCGGTATCTGGCGCTGGCACGACTCTTGGATATTGCCCTCGTCATAGAGAGGCAAGCCCATGAACGAGCACGACCCCCGCGACCTGACCCCAAACGACGCCGCCGAGCTCGCTCGCTGGCGTGAGACCTGCGCCACCGAGATCATCGGTGAGGCCCCTGCCCTGCTCGAGGCGCTCGAGATGGCGCAGCGCGCCGCGCGCTTCGACTGCCCGATCCTGATCACGGGCGAGAGCGGCACCGGCAAGGAGCTCCTCGCGCGCGCGATCCACCGCGGCAGCGAGCGCCAGCAGCGGCCCCTGGTGCCGGTGAACTGCCCGGCGATCCCGCGAGAGCTGGTCGAGTCCGAGCTCTTTGGTCACAGCAAAGGCGCCTTCACCGGCGCCACCGCCAACCGTGTTGGCCGCTTCGACGCCGCCGACGGGGGGACGCTCTTTCTCGACGAGATCGGCGAGATGGACCTCGACGTGCAAAGCAAGCTCCTGCGCGTGCTGCAAGACTACGAGGTCACGCCGGTCGGCGAGGCGCGCTCCCATCGCGTTGACGTGCGGATCGTCGCCGCGACGAACCGTGACCTCGACGAAGAGGTCGAGGGGAACCGCTTCCGCGAAGACCTCTTCTACCGGCTGACCGTGCTGCAGATCCACCTGCCGCCGCTGCGGGAGCGCCAGAGCGACATCCCCGCGCTGCTCGAGCACCTGCTGGCCACCCTGAGCAGCAAGCGCGGCGTCGCCCCGCCGACGGTCCTCCCCGACGCCCGCGAGCGCCTCCTGGCCTACGACTGGCCGGGCAACATCCGCGAGCTGCGCAACATCGTCGACCGAATGGTGATCCTCTTCGCCGGTCGCCGCGTGGGCGCCAGACAGCTGCCGCCGAAGCTGCGCGCGCGCCGCGACGCACGCCGCGACCAGGGTGGACTCGAGATGCAGCTCCCCCCCGATGGCCTCGACCTCCGCAGGGAGCTGCAGCGTCTCGAGGAGCAGCTGATCCGCCAGGCCCTGCTGGCGACCTCGGGAAACAAAAACCAAGCCGCTCAGCTCCTTGGTCTGAAGCGCACGACGCTGGTCGAGAAGCTGAAGAAGCAGCCGCAGGCCTTCGCCGCCGCGATGGGAGCGTGAGATGGCGGTGATGGAGACCACCCCGAGCATCCTGATCGTCGACGACGAACCCGCCCTCGGTCGCGCCGCCGCCCGCGCCCTCCGCTCGTCGGACCTCGCGGTGCACGTCCTCGAAGATCCCGCGAGCGCCCTCGAGCTCCTCGCCGAGCAGCACGTTGACCTCGTCCTCAGCGACTACGAGATGCCCGGCATCAACGGCGTGCGCCTCCTCGACGAGATCCGCCGCCGCTACCCCGCCGTGCGCCGCGTGTTGATGAGCGCCGCGCCCCCCGACGACCTCGAGCTGCGCCTGGCCAACGGCGATCTCGAGGAGTTCGTGGCCAAGCCCTTCAGCGTCGACATGGCGCTGCGCGTTGGCTCCCTGCTCTCCACCCGCCTAGCCCCCACCGCTCAGGGCTGACCCGCCACCTGCGGCGAGCGTCCTTGGTCGCGACGGGAGGGCGAGATCAACAGGCTGCTAGGCCTCAGAGAGCTGAGCCGTACCTTAGCGGAAGCGGGCGCGCATCGTCTCGTCGATCAGCTGCAGGCGGTGCGTGTAGCGGTGGTAGCGCTCGACGAGCTCGCGCGCGCGGCTGGCGATGGCCTCGCGCTCGCCCTCGCGCCTGGCGTAGTAGCGCACCTTGTCGATGAGCTCCTCGGGGCTCCGATAGACCACGAGGGCGTCGTCCTCGTCGAAGAGCTCGAGGGCGTCTTCCTGCGCGTCGGTGAGCAGAAAGCCCCCCACCGCCGGAACATCGAAGACGCGCTGGTTGACCGCCGTGGGCATCTGAGCGGCGGTGACGTTGACGTTGATCGCGCTGGCGGCAAAGAGCGCCGGGAGCTCGCTGCGGTAGTCGAGGAAGGGCGCGATCTCGACCTCCGGCGCGAGATCACGCCAATGGGGATCGCCATGGATCCGCAGCCCCTCGCGCGCGAGAGAGCGGGCCAGCCGCTGCCGTCGCGTCACGGAGACCTCGGCGAGCACGACCTTGGCCACCTCGTAGGCCCCTCGCGGTGGCATAGGCTTGCCCTTCAGGCGCCCGCGAAAGCGGTCGGCGAGCACCTGCTGCACGCCACGAGCCGAGAACAGCGGTTTTCCCGCCTTTCGCGCCCAGGGCGGCGGCTCGAGGCGCGCCTTGGTGACCCAGGAGTTGCCGGCGAAGGTCAGCTCGTGGCGCAGGCGTGCGATCAGCTCATGGTCCAGCTTCGAGGGCGCGAAGTAGCGCGCGTTGGAGGCCGTAGGCAGATAGGCCGGCTTTTCGTAGCCTTGGTCTGCGAGCCAGCCCAGCGCCTGGCGCTCGAAACAGAAGATCTGCGTCGAAGGCGTGGCGTTTCCCTCCGCGCCACCGAGCACAGGCAGCGGGTGATCGACAAACCAGCTCGCCGAGGGGATGCGGAAGCGATGGAGCAGGCCGGCCAGCGCGCCGTCTTCGTCGAAGCCGAGGTGATTGACCGTCAGCACGTAGTCGGGGCGAAAGGCGACCAGCGCCTCGAGCAGCTGGCGGATGAACCCCGAGGCGTCGTCTCCGCGGCGCGGCGTGGGCAGGCGCCCGAGCGCCCAGCCGAGGTCCTCGACGGCGTCGCCGACGTCGGCGACCACGAGGTAGTCGCTGTCGAGGAGCAGCACGCGAGGCGTCTCACCGAAGCGACGGTAGCCGAGGGCTCGGTTCAGCTGGGATTCAGCCATCGGCGGCTCCCCTCCCCTCCTCCGTGAGGTAGGCGGCCAGCGCCTCCGGCAGCGGACGCAGCTCGAGCAGGCCGAGCTCGCGCAGGCGCTCTGTCGCCAGGCGGGAGTCGAGGGGTCGCGGCGCAGGATCGGGGAAGGCCCGATGGTCGACGGCGGTCAGCTTCCGCGGCTGCGTGCCGGCGGTCTCGAAGATCAGCCGCGCGAAATCGAACCACGATCCGCCCGCATCATCCGGCCCGATCGGGTTCACGGCGTGGTAGACGCCAAAGGGCGCGTCGGCCTCGATCATCGCCCGCAGCTGTCGCGCCAGGTCGACGGCGTAGGTCGGGCAGCAGCGCACGTCGGAGACGACCTTCACCTCGTCCAGCGTGGCGGCGAGGTGCAGCATCAGGCGCACGAAGTTGCGGCCCTTGGGTTTGGCCCGACATGGATCGAGGCCGAAGAGCCCCGTGGTGCGCACGACCCACGTCCGCGGGTTGTGCAGCAGCGCCTGCCGCTCGCCGGCGAGCTTGCTCTCGCCGTAGAGGTTCAGCGGCGCCGCCAGGTCGTCTTCGCGATAGGGACGGCCCGCCTGGCCGTCGAAGACGTAGTCGGTGCTGATCTGACAAAGCCTCGCGCCAACCCGCTCGCAGGCGAGGGCCAGATGGCGCGCGCCGAGGGTGTTGACGCGGAAGGCTCGCTCGCCCTCGCGCTCGCAGCGCGGCACGTCATGGAAGGCGGCCGCGTTGATCACGACCTGCGGCTGTAGTCGCGTCAGGGCTGCCTCGCACGCGTCGGCGTCGGTGACGTCGAGTCGCTGATGGGATGGAGCGCTGACCTCATAGGTCTGCGCGCGCTTCACGCCAACGCCATCCAGCTCGCCGAGCTCGCGCAGGATCGCCTGCCCGAGCTGCCCTGCCCCGCCCACGACCAGGACGCGCGTCACAGCCATGACCCAGCGGCTCAGTTCTGCACGGCGGCGAGGGGCTGGGCGATCGCCTCGGGTGAGACCGCCTCGGTCGGGATCCTCTCCGAGTGGACCGTCGGCGCCTCGCAGAAGAGCAGCCGCTCGATCTGCTCGCAGATCGCGTGGCCCACGGCGATGTGGCTCTCCTGCACTCGATCGGGTCGGGCCGAGGGGACGATCAGCGCCACGTCGACCATCGAGGCCAGCTTCCCCCCCTCGCCGCCCAGCAGGCCCACCGAGGTTACCCCGAGCTGCGGCCCCGCGGCCACGGCGCGCATCACGTTCTCCGAGTTGCCCGACGTGCTGATCGCGACGAGGACGTCGCCCGGGCGCGCCAGCGCACAGAGTTGGCGGCTGAAGACCTCGGCGTAGCCGTAGTCGTTGCCGATCGCCGTCAGCTTCGAGCTGTCGGTGGTCAAGGCGATCGCCCGGAGCGGATCGCGGTCGCGGAGGTAACGCCCCGCGAGCTCCGCGGCCAGGTGCTGGCTGTCGGCCGCGCTGCCGCCGTTGCCGCAAAAGAAGATCGTTGCGCCGCGGTTGAGCGCGCCGACGCAGAGCGCAACGACCGCTTCGATGGTCTCGACCTGCCCGCGAAAGAAGGCTCGTTTGACGCGGATCGACTGCTCCATCGCCTCGAGTAGCTGCTCCCTCATCATCCCTGCTCCTTTGCCTCCTGTGGCCAGCCGAGCTTGCAAGAGCCGCACCAGCGTTCAGCCCGCGCTGAGAGGGCTTTTGGCGCCGATCGGGCGCCAGGATCTCGACACCGTCGTCGAGCGCTTGACGGCCACCGCGGGGGATCGGGCGATTCGGAGACCGCGTGGCGCCGTACCAGCGCAGATCGGCGCTGGATTCATGCTGCGTCGCGCCTCCGCAGGTCGGCCCACCACTTGCATTCTATGGCCGCAACACCGGTCCAGCGGTCCGGACGTCAGGCGACGCGACGCGGCGCCAGCGAAGCGGAGCGCCGAGGCAGCCTCGGCCCGAGACAAGAAGGAGAACCCTCCATGAGCCGAAACAAGCGCTTCGTCCTCGTCACCGGCGGCGCGGGCTACATCGGCTGCGTGCTCGTGCCGATGCTGCTGGCCCGCGGGTATCGTGTGCGCGTCTTCGACAAGCTCGTCTTCGGCGACGAGGGGCTCGCGCCCGTCTCCGACCAGATCGAGATCGTCCAAGGCGACGTCTGCAGCTTCGACGAGGGCGTGCTCGACGACATCGACAAGATCGTCCACCTCGCGGCGCTGAGCAACGATCCCACCGCAGACTTCGACCCCGAGGCGAGCATCGCGATCAACGTCGAGGGCACACGTCGCATCGCTCACGCCGCCCTTCGCCGCGGTATCGAGCGCATGATCCTCGCCTCGAGCTGCTCGATCTATTACAGCGAAAACCCCTACGAGGGGATGCTCGACGAGGACTCGGCGATCAGCCCCGGCGCGCCCTACTCGCTGTCAAAGAAGCTCGCCGAGCAGCTGCTCTCCGAGATGGCCTCGCCGGACTTCTGCCCGGTCTTTCTGCGCAAGGGCACGGTCTTCGGCGCCTCGCCACGGATGCGCTACGACCTGGTGGTCAACGCCTTCGCCCGCGCGGCTTGGGAGCGCTCGCGGTTGACGGTCTTCGCCGGCGGCGAAATGTGGCGCCCCCTGCTCGCGATCGAGGACGCCGCCGAGGCCTACATCAACGCGCTGGAGCTGCCGGCCGACCTCGTCCGCGGCCGCGCCTTCAACGTGCTGCACAAGAACTACCGCATCCTCGAGCTGGCCCATTGGTGTAAGCACGTGCTGCGCAACCGACGCCCTGTGGAGGTCGACGTGATGTACGACGACGGCGTCCCCCCGCGCAGCTATCAGGTCACCGGCGCGCGCTTCGCCGAGACCTTCGGCTACAGGCCGCCGCGAGGCATCACCCAGACGATGCACGCGCTCTGGGAGCGCTTCGAGGGCGGCGTCGCCACCGACTTTGACAACCCGCTCTACTACAACATCACCTGGCTGCGGCTGCTGATGCGGATGGAGAAGCGCCTCGAGGCGCTGCGCCCGGTGCTGCCCTCGGGCGGCGACCGCTGGCCCTCGGCCGAGGCGTCGGCGATCGACCCCGCTCCCGCCCCCCAGCCCCTCGCCACAGCCAACTGAGATGGACGCGACGAGGAGCGAGCCGCGTCATCGATGAACGAGGAGACCACCATGCAGCTCGAGCGATCCGCGCCCGCCCCCCTTCAGAGCGCGCTCTTCCCGCCGGTCGTCCAGCCGGGCGAGATCGAGGGCGTGGGCGCGACGAAGCTCATCGCCCACTGCGATGACCGCGGCTACCTGATCGAGATCCTCCGCGCCACCGACGCGGAGTTCACCCGTTTCGGCCAGGTCTACCTTGTCGGCGACTTGCAAGCCGCGACGATCCGGGCCTTTCACAAACATGAGCAGCTCTGGGACTGGTTCTTCATCAGCCACGGCGCGGCGAAGTTCGTGCTGGTCGACGACCGGCCCGAGAGCCCAACCTATGGCAACATCAAGACCATCGTCAGCGGCACCCGCAACCCGCAGATGGTCACCGTCCCGCCAGGCGTGTACCACGGCTGGATGGCCCTGGAGGACGACACGCAGCTGGTCTCGATCGCCTCCGAGGTCTACAACCGTGAAAACCCTGACGAAGTCCGAATCCCCCCGGATTCCTTTGGCGACGTCTGGACGGTGAAGGGACGCTAACGGGCTGTCAGCTCGCCTTTTTCGTCAGCCAAAAAGACACGCCAGCCTCGGTCAATTCTGCCGTCCTCGCGAGGAAAGACACCGGATAGAGCACCTGGAGGTTGTCGCTGGCGAGCAGCGCCGCCGCGAGCATGTACTGCTCAGCGTAGCCACGCCCATCGAAGTCCGCAGGGTAGTCGAAGGGAAGCGTGATGTCGTGGATATGGAGCAGCACGCCGGGTTTGAGCAGGGGCAACACCTCCAAGAAGAGGAGGACGGCGTCCGCGCCGTTGAGCACGAGGTGGCTGCCGTCCCAAAAGAGCACGTCGCCCGGCTCCAGCCGGGCGAACTCGGAGAGGTCGACCTCGTTGACATCTTTTCGGATGACGCGATCGCAGAGGGCGTCGATCTCGGCCCTCGGGATGGGGTCTATGGAGACGATTCGCGTGCCGGTCTGATGCTCGCGAATCGCCTTTCGAAAGAACTTCGTCGAGTTGCCGCTGCCGACCTCGAGTATGGTCTCGGGGTGAGTCGCTGCACAGATGGCGTAGGCGGCTCGCGCGTCCAACCCGGAGAAGTAGCCGTTTTGCCAAAAGGGCTCTCTGTCGTCGGTCTTCTCGCGTGAAACGCGTTCGAGTTCTGGGCAGAAGAGGTAGGGATCGATGCGCAGGTGAAAGCGGTCGATGGCCTCGCTGTCTCGCTCAATCCGCTCTCTCACCGCTGAATACTCATGGCTTGGCGCCTTCGGGCTAAGGACATGGTCGTGTTCGAGAGGGACGAGCACGAAGCGGTGTCCCTGGTGGGCGAGGATTTGATGCGTCCGAGTCATGTGGGCCTCTTCGTTGTCGAGCTGAATCTATCAGAGTCGCCGTTTAGAGTGGTGCGGACGTGAGTCTGCAGCGATGAAGCCACATTGGTGATACGGATACGGTGGGCTTTCCGAGGCATAGAACGCGGCCGGCAGCGCCGTGGACGCGACCGGAGGAGTCCTTAGGGGTGCTCCGAAATCGCCAGGCTGCTAAATCGCGCCGTTTTTCGACGATGAATGACGTGTAGGACCGCCGAGGAGATCCGCACATGCCCGCCAACGCTCGAGGCTTCGACCTGACGCTAGAAGAAGAGCTGTGGTTCGGCGACTTTCCGGATGACGACGCCGAGCGAGCGGCGGCGTCGAGCATGGTCGCGATGGCCGGCAAGGTGCTCGGCCTGCGGCCCTTCCCCGCCGAGGCTCAGCAGATCCTCTCGATGAGTCGCGATCCGAGCTGCAAGCTCGAAGACATCGCCAAGCTCATCGAGGCAGACCCAGGCTTCGCCGCGCGCACCCTGCGCCTGGTCAACTCGGCCGCCCTCGCCACCCGTAACCCCTGCAAGTCGATCCATCAATCAGTCGTCCGCGTTGGCACCCGCACCATCGGCGAGATGGCGATCGCGGCGGCGACGATGCAGCTGACCTCGGACGAGGAGCACGCCCTCGAGCTGCGGGCTCACGCGATGATGGTCGGCGGCCTGGCCCGTCACCTCGCGGTGCGCCTGGGCCTGCCTGCCGACGACACCTACACCTGCGGGCTCATGCACGACATCGGCAAGCAGCTGCAGCTGCAGGACGCCGACGACGTCGAGGAGTACCGAGAGCTGCTCATCGCGAATAAGGACGTCGACGAGGTGCACGTCGCCGAGCGGCAGCTCTATGGCTACGATCACGCCGTCTTGGCCGCCCACGTGCTGCGCGCCTGGAAGATCCCCGAGCCCGTGCCGACGGTCGTCGCCTATCATCACCAGCTCCAGCGCGCGGCCGACGCTGGCCACGAGATCGGTCGCATGGTGGCCGTCGTCCGCGTGGCCGACCAGCTGGCTCATGGCTGGTACAAGCCCGTCGAGGAGCTGCTACCGCAGGTCGTCGCCAGCGCGGCCGGCCAGCACCTCGGGGTCGAGGAGCGTCAGCTGGCGCGCTGGTGGCTCGAGCTGGCCGCTGTGGCCGAAGAGAGCGTGGCCGCCGATGAGGCCCTGGCCCAGCGGCCCCTGGAGCGCACGGTGCGCTGCGAGACCTGCGGCTCCGATCAGGCGGCGCCCTGCTGCGACTGTCTGCGGGCGTTCTGCGAGGACCACGGCGACCTGACGACGGGGCTCTGTCGCGACTGCGAAGCCATCCGCAATGCGGAAGACCTGAACCATCTTGGGGCGCCGCAAGGACGCAAACAGCGGGCGCTGATCGTGACGCTGGCTCTAGGCGCCGCGGTGTCGCTGGGCCTGCTTCTGCTCTACGCGCTATCTTGAGGGGATCGAAGGAGGAGCAAGATGACTGGAGTCGGGCCTCTAGAGTTGCTGAACGCGGCGTTAAAGCGCGCAGGGCAGCCCGACGGGGAGGCGCGCTCCGAGGCCACGAGCGGCGAGCGCTCGGCCTCGCCTCGCTACGCCGAGCTCTCGCCGCCGTCCATGGCGCGGCTCTACGGCCCCCACGGGTTGTTGGCCGATGAGCGCCCCCCCGGGGGCGCCGGTCTGGCGACCAGCGTCTCCGCCGACGGCGAGGTCTTGGCTCATCAGCCCGGGCCGGCGATCGATCTCGGCCGCCTGCCACAGGCCCCGCTGCCCAAAGAGGCCGCGGGGCTCGAGCGCGCGGCGAGGCGACGCGAGGAGCTCGCCAGAGCCCAGGCCGAGAGACGAGCAGAGCGGCAGGAGGCGCGCCGAGCTGCGCGCGACGAACGCCCCCACCACGAGCCCGAGCTATCGCCGAAAGAGGGTGAGGAGCGCGCCCAACGCTACCTCGATGTGGAGCGTGGAAAGCACGCGATCCCCTTCGTCACGCCGCACCAGGGGAGCCGCAGCTACCGGCGTCAGAGTGATGACGACGAGCGCGGGATCGTGCGCCGCAAGCCTGCGCCTTCCGCGCCTCGACCGATCGTCGAGGCAGACGAGTAGCGCTCACCCACGCCCAACCCCTCGCGCCTCAGCGCTCTCGTGATCCGCTCCCACTGTTGATCGATGGAGAGCCCCGCGGTCTGGGCCATCGCGTACACGCGACGAACGGCGCGGCGGTCGAGCACAGAGCAGCCAGGCAGCGGCCCCTCCAGAAACGCCCGCATGGCCGCGAGGCTGGGGTCGGCCTCCAGCGCCAGCGTCAGCTCGGGCACGATCCCCGCCGGCAGCTGCGCCGCCAGCGCGGGATCGATCACCACCAGCAGATCGGCGCGGCTCTGACCGAAGAGCCGCTCGAGCGCCAGCGCGTGGGCCCAGGGGGTGGCAAGGGGCAAGCCCCAGTCCTCGGCGAAGGCTAGCGGCGCCATCGCGCGCGCCACCCCAGAGGCCCACCCTCGGAGCGGCGGCGTGTGCTCGAAGACCACCAGCGCGAGCTGCCGATCCCGCGCCAGGTCGGCCAGGGCGGCGTTTCGCAGCGCGCCGATGGCGGCTTGGTGATGAGACCGCAGGCGCTCGTCGACGAGCAGCGTCGACCTCTGGCGCTCGAGCAGGCGCTCATAAGCGGCCAGCGCCGGCGCCCGGACCGTCGAGACGCGCGTCTCCGCGTGACGCTGGTCGACACAAGAGGTTGGCACCTCCGTCTGCGCCACCCGCCGGGCCTCCGCCGCGCAGCGCAGCCAGAAGTCCCAGTCCTCGAAGGCTGAGAGCTCAGAGCTGAACTCACCGACGCGGCGCTGCAGCGCTCTTTGCAGCAGCACGGCCTGGATCGGGACCACGTTCTGACGAGCGAGCTCGGCCTGGGTGAAGCGCCTCGCGGGCCAGGCCGAGAGCGTCTCCCGCTCGCCTTGACGGTGCAGCAGCGACACACCTGCGACCAGCTCGACCCGCTCCCGCTGAGCGACCGCCAGCAGATGCGCGATGTGGTGCGGATAGAGCAGATCGTCATCATCCAAAAAGAGGAGCCACTCACCGCGAGCGAGGCTCAGCCCGGCGTTGCGCGACCGCGAGTGATAGAGGTTTTCGGTGTTGTGGTGGAGGCGCCAGCTGAGCCCCGCCGAGGGGCGTGGGAGCAGATCGTCGATGACGGGCCCGGCGTCGTTGACCACGATCAGCTCCAGCGGCCGATAGGTCTGCGCCTCCACCGAGGCGATCGCCCGCGCGAGCAGCTCACGCCGATCATGCGTGGGGATGATCACCGACACCAGCGGGCCGCCGGATGGCGCCAGCTCGTTCGTTTCGCCCCAGCGACGGGCGTGCTCCTGAGCCTCGTCCCCGCGCCCGAGGTGAGCGGCCGCGATCGCCGCGATCAGCGCCCCGGGGCCCTTCGCCGAGGCAGTGCGCGCGAGAGCTTGGTCAAAGTGGCAGCGCCCGAGGAGGGGCGCGTCGCGAGCTTTGTCGAGATAGCCGGCGGTCATGGCGACGCCTGATGCAAAACCGGCGCCGACGAAAACGAGCCAGGATCGCCGCCAATAAGCCTGCTCGGCGTCAAGGGTTCGTCGGTCTGCGTCGGGGATCCGACGCTCTCGATCCCCTAGCGGACGGAGACCTGCGGTCGAGCGCTCATCTTCCTTGGCGCAGTCCTTGCTTATCCGGCTCATAGCCAGACCTGGCTCGCTCGGAGTGTCAGATGATCATCAGCAGAACCCCCTATCGCGTCTCGTTCTTTGGCGGTGGCACCGACTACCCGGGCTGGTACCTCAAACACGGTGGCGCCGTGCTCTCGACGACGATCGACAAGTACTGCTACATCATGGCGCGCTACCTGCCTCCGTTTTTCGCCCACCGCTACTCGATCCGCTATTCGCGGATTGAAGAGCTCAACGAGCTCGACGAGATCGAACACCCCTCGGTGCGCGAGACGCTGCGTTTTCTCGAACTCACGCGGGGCGTGGAGGTCAACCACTCGGGTGACCTCCCCGCTCGCAGCGGGATGGGCTCGAGCTCCTCGTTCACCGTTGGGCTGCTCAACGCGCTGCTGGCGCTGCAAGGGCGCATGATCTCGACCAAGCAGCTCGCCCTCGGTGCCCTCCGCATCGAGCAAGAGCTGATCCAGGAGACCGTCGGCTCCCAAGACCAGGTCGCGGCAGCCTACGGCGGGCTGAACCACATCAGCTTCCTCCAGAGCGGCGACTTCTCGGTGCGCCCGATCACCATCCCAACGCGACGCCGCCAGGCGCTCGAAGACCACCTGATGCTCTTTTACACGGGCATCATCCGTACCGCGTCCAACGTCGCCTCCAGCTACGTCGATAACATCGACGCCAAGCGCCGCCAGCTGCGCCTGATGCAGACGCTGGTGAACGAGGCGATCGACACGCTCTCTGGCAGCGGCGTGATCACACACTTCGGGGAGCTTCTCCACGAGGCCTGGATGGCCAAGCGCAGCCTCAGCGCCAAGGTCTCGAACCCCGAGGTCGACCGCATGTACGAGAGCGCGCGCGAGGCAGGCGCCATCGGCGGCAAGCTCACCGGCGCCGGTGGCGGCGGCTTCCTCTTGCTCTTCGCCCCCCCAGACCGTCATGAGCAGATCCGTGAGCGCCTCGACGGCCTGATCCACGTTCCCTTCGGCTTCGACTCATCAGGTAGCCGCATCGTCGTCGCCGACAGCGAGTCGGAGTACTTGGCAGAGGAGTCTTGGCGGTCGGGGCAGACCGGCTTGAGCTTCCATGAGCTGGCCAGCTGCGCACCCGCGCCCGCTGTCACGGGCCCCAACTGAGGAGCCGTCGATGACCGACCTTCGTCAGAACACCGCGATCATCCTGGCTGGAGGCCTGGGCACACGCCTTCGACCCGTCGTCTTCGATCGCCCCAAGGTCCTCGCGCCTGTCAACCATCGCCCCTTCATCTTCTCGCTCCTCGACCAGCTCGAGCGAGCTGGCCTGCGCCATGTGGTGATCGCGACCGGCTATGGCGCCGAAGCCGTCACGCGCGCGATCTGCGAGGCCTACCCGCAGCTCGACCTCGAGTTCTCGCGTGAACCTGAGCCCCTCGGCACGGGTGGAGCGATCGCCTTGGCGGCCCCTCGAGTCACCTCGGACGAGGCGCTGATCCTCAACGGCGACTCCTACTGCCGCGTCGACTTCGAGGCTATCGCCCGCTTTCACCGCGCTCACGGCGCCAAGATCACCCTCGTCTCTACCCCGATGGCGCAGACGGAGCGCTATGGACGCCTCGCTGTCGCCGCAGATGGTGCTCTGACGGCGTTCCACGAGAAGCGCCGGGGGGCGGGGCAAGGGGAGATCAACGCCGGCATCTACCTCGTCAGCCGCTCCGTCCTGAGCGCGCTCCCGACGCCAGCTGCCCCCTTCTCTTGGGAAGAGGCGATCCTCCCGCGCTTCATCGGCCGAGGCCTCTATCGGTGGCGCAGCCCGGGCCCCTTTCTCGACATCGGCGTTCCAAGCGACTACGCCCTCGCCGAAGCCTTCTTTCGCCGCGAGACGAGCAACAGAGCGAGCCAAGGAGCAAACCAAGGGGCGAACCGTGGCGTCATCTGAAGACCAACGAGTCGCCGTCTTCGATCGCGACGGCACGGTGATCGTCGAGCGCCACTACCTCTCCAGGCCAGAGGACGTGGAGCTGCTCCCCGGGGCGGCTGCGGGGATGCGACGCCTGCAAGACCACGGCTATCGACTCATCATCGCGACCAATCAATCGGCCATCGCGCGGGGCTATGTCGACACCGCGCGACTCTCAGAGATCCATCAACGCCTCCTTGGCCTGCTAGGGGCCGAGGGCGTGAGCCTCAGCGCCATCTACTATTGCCCACACCACCCGCAAGAGAACTGCCCCTGCCGTAAGCCCCAACCCGGGATGCTGCTCCGCGCGAGCCGCGAGCTGGACTTCGATCCGGCGCGCGCGGTGGTCTTCGGCGACAAGCCCTGCGACATCGAAATGGGTCGCGCGGTCGGCGCGACGACGACGCTCGTCGCCACCGGGTACGGGCGCGAACACTACGAGCGGGGCTACCGCGCCGACTACTACGTCTCGAGCCTCGCGGAGGGCGCGTCAGCGCTGCTTCGCCAGCGCCGCTACCACCACGAAATGAGGAAGAGCGATGTACGTCGAACAGAGCCACGCCCCGTCATCTCCGCCTGATCAGAGCCTGGCTGGCAGCGCCTCGGTGGACCTGGAGCAGAAGCCACGGCTCTTTGTGGTCTCCCCAACGCTGACGGGCTTCGGTGGTCACCACTACGAGTACAGCGTCGCGGTCGGCCAGGCCGCGCTCGCCGCGGGCTGCGCCCCGGTGATCCTCGCCCACCAGACCTGCGAGGCCGGCGCACCCGGGGGGGTGGTGATCGACCCGCGGTTTTCCGAAACCCAATGGGAGTCGGCCGCGGCCTGGCTGAAGGACCTAGACGCCGCTCTAGAGGCTCACCAGGCGGGCAGACACGATCATATCCTCTCTCAGGCGACCCTACCCGAGCAGCTCGAGGCGCTGATCGCGGCGCTCCCCCCCGACGCCCCCGATGCCCCCTTTCTCCACCTCGTCTTTCGCCGTGACCTGCGTGAGTTCGACGACAACCAACAAATCTTCCTGCGAGACCTCCTGCTGAACCTGCCCAACCACCCTGCGCTCTCTGGGCGCTGCTTCTTCTACTGCGACACGGAAGAGCTCTGTGAACAATACAACCACGGTCTCGCCTGTGGACATCGGGTCTTCGCCTCCCTACCGATCCCCTTTCGCCACGACGTCCTCGACGGCGGCAGCGCTCCACGCACAGACAAGCGGCTAACCGTCACCTACCTAGGGGACGCGCGCACAGAGAAGGGTTATCAGTATCTACCCGCTGCGATCTCGGCGATCGCAGCCCACGCTCCGCCCGAAGAGCTGGCGAAGCTACGCTTCGTGATCCAGAGCAACTACAACCTCCCCGGCGGCGAGCCCGGCATCCCTGAGGCTCGCGCCTCTCTCGCCGCGATCAAAGGCGTTGGGGTCGAGCTGGTTGACGGCCCCTTCACCCCGGAAGCGTACTATGCGCTCCTCGGGGAGGCCGACGTGATGGTTCTCCCCTACCGCCCGGATCGCTACGCCTACCGCAGCTCCGGCGTCCTCGCCGAGGCGCTGGCGGCTGGCAAGGTCTGCGTGGTCCCGGAGGGGACGTGGATGGCGGCGCAGGTACGTCAGACCGACGGGGGCGTGGTGTATAGCGACGCCGATCAGCTGGGCGGCGCGATCTTTGAAGCGATTACGAAGTATGATGAGCTATCCGCTAAGGCTAGCGGAGGCAAGCAGGCCTACCGAGAGCGGCATAGCGGCGACCGCCTGATCCACGCTCTCCTCGAGCGCCCCGTCGCCGAGGTCGAGCGCTTCCAGCAGCCAAACGGCTCGGTCCTGATGCTGATGGACGGGGGGGCGATGACCGCCTCGAGCGGCGCGAGCAGCGTGGCGCACTCGCAGCTCCGCTTCCTCACCGACCATGGCTTCACCATCGACCTGCTGCTGATTGGATGGCCATCCTATGGGCCCCGCATGGTGACCTACCTGCCGAGCCGGGCGCTCAAGCACCGCCTCCAGGACTACAACGTGCGCCACGTCTGGCAGGCGGATATGGGGCCCGCGGAGCACTATCACCACGGCCCCAGGTGGTGGACCTACCAGCGGCTCCGCACCCGCTGGCTGACCAAGCGCGGCTACCTCTGGGATCATCTGGAGGCCCTCGACACGCTCTACACGATCCCCGACCACGCGCTCCGAACCACGGCGACGACCCCCTATCGCTTCGTCCTGCTCAACTACGCCTTCAACTTCCCGATCCTTGACAAGCTCGACCTTGGTGACACACCCGTGATCTGCGAGACTCACGATATCCAGTCGAAGCAGCGCGCCTTCGCCCGCAAAGAGGATCAGGTCGACGAAGCTGAGCTGCGCTACGAGCTCGAGCTCTTGGCCCGCTGCAAGTCGTTGATCGCGATCAATCATGAGGAGCAGGAGCAGCTCTCGGAGCTGCTCCCCGACACCCAAGTGGTCTACAACCTCCCCCTGATCCAGCCTCGGGCCCTCACAGCGGCAGCCTTCGCTGGCGCCGGAAGCTGCAAAGACATCGTTCATTGTTGCATCCCGCAGGCATATCAACATGTCCGCCCCCGCGAACGCGAGCTCGAGCGAGAAGAGACCGTTGACCTGCTCTACGTCAGCTCCTACCACCAACCAAACGTCGTCTCCCTCTGGTGGTTTTACCGCGAGGTCTTCTCCCCCTATCTCCGAGACGCCGGCGTCAACCTCTTCGTCGCCGGTGACATCGCCGAGGCCGCTCTGCCCTTTGAGGAGGGCGACCGGGTCTACCTCCTGGGTCGATTGGAAGACCTGGACCCGCTGTATGCGGCGACAAAGGTCGTGATCTTGCCGATCATCGCCGGCGCTGGGACCGCGATCAAGACGCTCGAGGCGCTGGCCCTCGGCAAGCCGGTCGTCGGCACATCCCTCGCGTTCAGAGGGCTCCGCGACATCGAGAAGCTCGTCGAGCCGATGATCTGCGACGATCCGCGCCACTACGCCGAGACCATCAGCCGACTCCTCGAGCACCTCCCAACCCGCCAGGACTACGCCGCCCTCTCCCGTCGGGCATCACAGACGGTCTGCGACCCGAGCCTCTATCATCGCCGCTTTCAAGAGGCTGTGCGCGCTGTGGCGCCGGAGTTTTGCGCCCCCCTCGGTTCGCCACCCGAAAAGCGCCATGACGAAAAGCCGCTGGAATACCAGCCAGACCTCGGCCGCTTCAACGTGGCCATCGTCAGCTTCTTGCTCAACGGCCAGGTCTCGCCAGGGATATGCCGCTACCTCTCGCAGATGCTCAAAGAGAAGACCGTGCGTGAGCAGTGCCGCGAGATGTTCGACGCGCTGATAACCCGGGGGAGCGCCCAAGCGTGGCGATTCCTGAAGGGAAAGGAACAGCTGCTAGGAGGCCGACCAGCGCCGCTTGCCGACTTTGACGCGCTGCTCGCCTTCCTCGGCGTCAGCACAACGCCTGCAGGTGCCAGCACAACGCCTGCGACCACGGCCAACGCCAGACCGCGGCGAGAGGTGGACCCACGAGCCCTCCCCACGCCGAGCCAGGACTCGACGGCGCAAGCCGAGCGACACGCTGCAGCAATCAGCGCCTCCTTCGAGCGCCGCGACGAGGAGGTCCAGGCGGCGGTCACCAACCTCGAGACCAACCGCGCCAAGACCGCGCGCATGGAGCGCCACATCGATGAGCTGCTCGGCATCGTCAAGACGCTGCGCCAACAGGCCAACGCCCACGAGGCGCGGCTCAGCGAAAGGCATCGCCGCGACGGGCTCGAGCGACGGGACCTCCTCCGGCTCCTCGACGCCAACGACAAGCTCGCGCCGGCCGGAATCCGTCTCGAGACCGACCACCCGGTTGCCACTGGCAGCGCCGACCACGAGCACCCCCGCGGCACGGCGAGAGACAACACCCGCGCCCCGCGCTTCGTCGACGCCTGCGAGCGCCACTTTGGTCAGCGCAACCTACGCTACCTCGACATTGGCTGCGCCGGCGGAGGTCTCGTTCGAGACTTCTTGGTCCGCGGCCATCGCGCGATAGGGCTCGAGGGCAGTGATGTTTCACGGCGCATGGCTCGCGCCGAGTGGGCGCTCCTGGGTGACCATCTGATGACCTGCGACGCGACCAAGCCGTTCACGCTCCGCGACGACGCTACGGGCAACCTCGCGCGCTTTGATGTGATCAGCCTCTGGGAGGTCTTCGAGCATATCAAGCGGGAAGACATCGCTCAGCTCCTGAGCAACATCCGTCGCCACCTGGCGGACGACGGCCTCCTGATCGCGTCGGTGGCGACCTTCCCCGACGAGGTTGATGGTGTCGTCTACCATCTGACGATCGAGGACCGGCCTTGGTGGCGGATCGAGCTCGAGCGAGCAGGGCTAGAGATGATCGATGATCACGGCTTCGCGCCTACCGACTTCGCTCGCGGGGTCGGGGCAGCCATCGACGACGCCGATTTCCTGAAAAACCCCGAGTTGGGCTTCCACTTCGTGGCCCGGCGTTCGCCGAGCTACGACAGATAAGCGTAGAGAGGATCGTATGCGGATCTTGGTCACCGGCGGCACTGGTTTTCTGGGCACACATCTCTGCGCGGCGCTGGGCGAGTTACCGGACGCACAGGTCACGGCGCTCGGCTCCGCGCGCTGCGATCTCACGGTCCAGGGCTCTCTCGAGCGGGTGTGTCCGGGACGCTACGACTGGATCTTCCACCTAGCTGCCTGGACCCAGGCGGGGGATTTCTGCTTACACCACCCCGGCGAGCAGTGGATCCGCAACCAGCAGATCAACACCAACGTCCTCGACTGGTGGGACGCCAAGCAGCCGCAAGCGAAGCTGATCGTGATGGGGACGAGCTGCGCCTATCCGATCGACCGGCCACTCTCCGAGGAGAACTACCTCGAGGGTCGTCCGATCGAGAGCCTCTTCACCTACGCGATGACCAAGCGGATGCTGCTCGCGGGAGCCGAGTCTCTCTCTCGAGAGTTCGGCCACCGCTACCTCTGTCTGGTACCCTCCACGCTCTATGGCCCCAGCTATCACACCGCCTCAGGGCGGCAGATGCACTTCATCTTCGACCTGATCCGCAAGATCCTACGCGGCAAACTCTACGGCGAACAGGTGGAGCTCTGGGGCGACGGGCACCAGCTCCGAGAGTTGATCCATGTCGCGGATTTTTGCCGAGCGGCGCTGACCCTGGCCGACAAGCATGACAACGACATCGTCAACGTTGGCGCAGGCCAGGGACACTCGATCCGCCGCTTCGCCCAGCTGATCTGCGACTATGTCGACTATCCTTTCGGCGAGATCGTCTTCGACACGAGCCGCTATGTTGGCGCCCGCTCCAAGGTGCTCGAGACCGAAAAGCTGAAGAGCCTGCTACCCGATCTCGCGCTAACGCCCCTCCGAGAGGGGTTGGCCCAGACGGTAGACTGGCTGCTCGACGAACGAGAGGCGCTGCTGCCACCGCCGCGAGATGGGGAGACGCTCGCGTCATGAAGGTGTTACTCCTCGGCGAGGGCGACACCCCCTCGCGGCGTCACTTCGCGACGATCTTCCCGGAGAACGTCCTCGAGGGGGACCCCGTCTCGGGGCTCGAGGTCAAGACCTTCGGCTACACAAGTGGCGTTGACGTTCCGCTACCTCGCGGGGCGGGGGTCGAGGAGCTGCAAAGGGCCCTAGAGGCCGCAAGCTTCACGCCAGACCTCTGCTTGCTGTGGTTCCCCGAGGGCAACCTGATCCCCACCGATATCGGCCAGGCGCCCTTCCCCGTGGTCAACTACCTCGGCGACTGGGACTACGACATCGAGCTTACGCGCACCCTCCTACGTCAGGCCGACCTGACCATCGCGATCTCTCGCGCCGAGGCCGACGCGCTCCGCGATCTGGGTGCGCGGGCCACGGCCACCTTCTACGGTCAGGGGATGGTGTTCATCCCGCAGACGCCGCTGCCGCTGGCCAGGCGACCGATCGACGTGCTCTACACCTCCTTCGTCGATGACGACCACCACCCCGACCGATCGCGTTGGATGGTGCGGCTGAGTGAGCTCTCCGAGCGTTACACCGTGCGGATCGTGCCACCGAGCCCCGACTATGGCCGCTACCTGAAGCTGCTCGATGAGAGCAAGCTCGTGTTCTCCACGCAGCGCTACGGGAGCATGTCCAACAGGGTCGTCGAGAGCCTAGCCCGCGGGGCCGTGCCGATCGATCCCGGCGCGCATGTTGACGAACACTTCGCGCCCGATCACGAGTACCTGCGCCTCGACGAGGAGCGGTGGCGTGCCCAGATCGAGGGTTGGCTAGCGCGATCCCAAGAGCTACAAGCCATCGCCGACCGGGGGCATCAGAGGGTCAGTCGCGAGTACCGATCCGCCGATCGCTTCGCCCGCCTCTGCGCCTTCGCCCTCGAGCAGCTGCCCGAGGAGCGTGGGCAGCGCCCGCCACCAGAGAGCCCCGGGCAGCGAGCCCGCTACCTGTTTTATGCGGCCTTCCGCTCGCGGGTGACCGCCCGCGACGAGCTGCTCGGGCAGGCGCGCGCGGCCTACCGCGAGGCGGCGACGAGCGGCGCGATCGAGGCGACGACGGGCCTGGCGGTGATCGAGGCGGCGCGAGGCTTCAGCGACGAACCCAGCGTCTTTAGCGCGCAGGGAGCCCCCGCGCTGATCGCGCTCCTCTCTGCCGCCCGCGCCGAGCACCCGCGCTACGCGATGACCGCGGTGCACCTCGCGATCCTTGCCTTCCGCGCGGGCGCCCCGACGGCGGGGCGACGCGTCGAAGAGGCCCTCGCGACGCTCGCCGACCCTGGCGCCACGATCGACACCCGCAGCCTCCAGCCACGGGACTTCGAGCTCTTCGATACGAGCTGGCGTGGGCCGCTCAACGAGGCGCTGCGCGTTGAGCAACCGTCCGCCATCGCGCGCTGCTACGAGGCGCTGCTCCACGAGATCGCCGCGACCCTCGCCGAGCGTGCGGGGGCGTTGCATCGAGCGATAGAGCACCTCGACGCGTCCCTGCGCTATGCCCCAGCGCCAAGCGTGCTGCGCCGCGCCTGCACGCTGAAGGCGCTCTGCGGCGACACCGACGGGGCGCTGCGCCTTCACGAGCAGCTCGCCCATCGCGCGCCGCTCGACCTCGATCCACAGCTCTCATGGTTGAGGCTTCTCTATCTAGAAAGACGCGATCGCGAGCTCCTGCTTCGGGCCAAGCGGCTGGCCAGCGTCACCGCTGCGGTGGCACATCGGCAGCCGACGGCGACGCCGCTTCAGCACCTGCTGGCGAGCTTCTCGCGCCTGGGTCCGCTCAGGGGCGCCGTGGACGTGGCGACCGAAGAGCTGAAGCATGGCTGGGCGATCGAGCTGGAGCGCCACCTCTCGCGAGCTGGCGCGTTTCCGCTGCCGCAGGCGAGCCTTGAGCACGCGTCGCTTCTCCGCCGTAGCGCCGAGCTCTGGAGCGAGCTTGGCCGCGTCGAGCTCGTCGCCCCGCTGCTGGGCCGCGTCGCGGAGCTCGATCCCGAGAGCGCCGCGGCGCTGGCGGCGGACTGCGAGCGCAGCGCCGGCCGCTTCGAGCGCCGAGCGAGCCGAGCCATCGCGCAGCTCGGGAAGCTGGCGCAGGATCTGAAAACCATCAACCACCAGGGACAAGAGGAGCGACGATGATCTGTCGGGTTTGTGATAGCGAGCGACTCGAGCCGGCGATCGACCTCGGCGAGCAGCCGTGGTGCAATCACTTCCTGAAGCCCGAGGAGGCCGGCAAGGAGCCGTTCTATCCACTTCGCGTGGTCTACTGCCTAGACTGCAAGACCGCGCAGCTCGACTACACGGTGCCCAAGGAGGTGATGTTTGGTGATCACACCTACCTCTCGGGCATCACGAGCTCACTCAGCGCGCACTTTCGGAGCGTCGCCGTTGACTGCGACGAGCGCTTTCGTCCAACGACGGGGCGCCCCGCCGTGCTCGACATCGGCTCCAACGACGGCACGCAGCTCAAACACTTTCAGGCGCTCGGCTGGGAGGTGTTGGGCTGCGAGTCGTCGAAGACCACGGCCCGCATCGCCGTGGAGGCCGGCGTCCCGACGCTCAACGACTTCTTCAACCGAGGCGTCGCGGAGCAGCTCGGCCGCCGCTTCGACGTGATCAACGCCGCGGGCGTGTTTTTTCACCTCGAGGAGCTCCACTCGGTAACCGACGGCATCCGCGAAGCCCTCGCCGAAGACGGCGTGTTCGTGATCCAGTTCCTTTACATGAAGCGGATCATGGAGAACGACGCCTTCGACCAGATCTACCACGAGCACCTGCTCTACTATAACCTCGAGACGCTCTCTACCCTGTTGCGACGCCACGAGCTGGAGCTCTTCGACGCGACGCTCACGCCGATCCACGGCGGCTCGGTGATCGCCTTCGCCAGCCACGCCGGCAAGCGTGCGCGCAGCGATCGGCTCGAGCGCCTGCTCGCCGAGGAGCGCCGCGCCGAGGTCAACGAGCTCGCGACGTATCTCCGCTTCGCCGAACGCATCGTGGAGATGAGACGAGAGAACCTGGCCTACCTCGACGCCGCGAAGGCCGCGGGCAAACGCTGCTACGGGATGGGCGCGCCCGTGAAGGGCAACACGCTGCTCAACACCTTCGGCGTCGGCATCGACCGGCTCGAGTGCCTGGTGGAGAAGAACGAGCTGCGAAACGGCCTGCTCTCGCCCGGCCAGCACATCCCGGTCTTGATGGAGTGGGAGGTCGAGCCGCCGGACGTCTACTACGTGCTGGCGTGGAACTTCAAACGCGAGATCCTGGCCAACAACACCGAGCTGATCGACCGCGGCGTCGAGTTCTACTTCCCCGTCGATCCGGACCGCGCTAGAGCCTGAGCCCTCGCCTTCGACTCCCAGACGACGGCGAGCCGACGATCGTCATCGCTGATCGTCATCGGCTTGACGGCGATCACCGCCCTCTCCCGCGACCATCCCGAGGTTTCCCAATCATCTCGAAGGGCACGGGGCTTGCTAAACCCTCTGGACAACCTTCACTACGGCCAGCAGAGCGTGTTTCACCTCTGCGCGAACAAGCGCTTCGACTTCGTCCTCGGCGACGCGCGCGACGAGGCGTTGATGAAGCGCCTGCTGCGGACCGCCGACGCGGTGATCCCCCTCGCAGCGATCGTCGGCGCGCCGGCCTGTGACCGCGACCCCTGGTTGGCCAGCTCGGTCAACCGAGACTCGGTGCTTGGCCTCGCGAGGCTGCGGTCGCCGCGCCAGCTGATCGTGATCCCTATCACCAACAGCGGCTACGGCACCAAATCGGGCGAGCAATACTGCACCGAGGACAGCCCCCTCGAGCCGATCAGCCACTACGGCCGGCTCAAGGTGGAGGCCGAGGAGGCGCTCTTGTCGACCGAGAACGTGATCAGCCTGCGCCTCGCGACGGTCTTCGGCATGGCCCCGCGGATGCGCCTCGACCTGCTGGTCAACCACTTCGTCTACGCCGCCGTCACCGATGGGTACATCGTGCTCTTCGAGAAGGACTTCAAGCGCAACTACGTCCACATTCGTGACGTCGCCGACTGCTTCGTCCACTGCGTCGACAACGCCGCGCAGATGGTCGGCCGGCCCTACAACGTCGGCCTCGACCAAGCCAACCTCTCGAAAGAAGAGCTGGCGCAGAAAATACAGCAGTACGTCCCTGGCTTCGTGATCCAGGCCTCGCCAATCCGAAGCGACCCGGATAAGCGCAACTATATCGTCTCCAACGATCGCCTCGCTCGAGCGGGCTTTAGCGCTCGCAGGACCCTCGATGATGGCATCATCGAGCTGCTCAAGGGGTACGCCGCGCTCCCTCGGCCATCCTTCGCCAACGTCGAGCCCTGCTTCCCCTACTTCCTCCATCATGGGAATGACGCTCAGCCGCCGCTCTAGAGCGCTGACCCGCTTACCTCCCGTCGCCGCGCTGGTCTGCGAAATCACAGCGGTTGTCGCTCGTCGGTTGCTTGCTACCAGCAGGCGCCCTTCTCGCTCCTACGCTGTGATGCCACATCCTTCGCGCAGCTCGGTCCGGTGAGCGGATCAACGCTCTAATCGCTCACCGCGGCCGGCGAGTGGCTCAAGAGCACCCCTACACATTCCTCCCGTCGCCGGGCACAGCGCTGCCGGCCGCTTTCTATACCTCAGAAAGCTCGCCGTGCCGCCAGTATGGCTCGTTTCTTCGGCGACGAAAGCGGCGCGACAGCTCAGCACCCGGCTCGGTCCCGAATGTGTGGGGAAGCTCTCAACACTGACCACGACCCGTCGATACAGAGACCGATGGCCGGCGCAAGCGAGCGATCCCCCGAAGACGGCGCCCGAGAGGCCGCGCTCCGCGGCCTCCTCGCGCTGCGCCCTGGCGCCCCCCAGGCCGCCGAGGAGCTCCTGCGCGCTGGGGTCGTCTTTTGGGCCGATCTAGAGCTCGACGAGGCGATCGCCTTGGCGCTCCCCGAGGCCAACCCCGAGCAGCGGCGCCTGCTGCTCGAGACCGATCGGAGAGATCGAACCGATCAGCTTCAGCTCTTGCTCAGCCTGCTTTTGCGGCTGACGTTGCGAGACCCGCTCACCGGGCTCTACAACCGACGCCACTTCGAGCAGCGCATCGAGCAGGAGCTGCGCCGCGCGCTGCGAGAGCAGACCTGCTGCTCGATGCTGCTGCTCGATGTCGATGACTTCAAGCAGATCAACGATCAACGCGGCCACGACGTCGGCGACCACACGCTCTGCCAGCTCGCGACGGCGCTGACCGAGACGCTGCGTGTCTCCGACGAGATCGCGCGGCTCGGAGGCGATGAGTTCGCGGCGCTCCTGCCCTCGACGACCCCCTGGCAGGTCGTCGAGTATGTCGATCAGCGCCTGCGGGCGGCTGTCGCAGAGCTTGCGCCCGGCGTAACGGTGAGCGTCGGCGTCGCGAGCTTTCGCTCGGACGCGCCGATCAGCGGCCAAGAGCTCTACCGACGCACGGACGAGGCGCTCTACACGGCGAAGCGTTCGGGAAAGAACAGCATCTCGGCGTTCGAAGACGACTCTCGAGCGACCACCGCGGTCACCGCGGACGAGAGAGAGGCGCTACTGCGATGAACAGCCACTCCCCGCGCACGATCGCGATCGCCAGCGGCAAGGGCGGCGTCGGCAAAAGCAACGTAGCCGCCAACTTGGCGATCGCGCTGGCCCGCCGGCAGCGTCGCGTGCTCCTCGCCGACAGCGACCTCGGGCTGGCGAACCTCGACATCTTGCTCGGCCTCGCCTGCCGCCGCACCGTCGCCGACGCCCTGGACAAGGACCTCAACCTCGCCGAGGTGCTCTGCGAGGGCCCGGTGACCGGCCTCGACGTGCTCCCGGCGGCCTCCGGCGTGCTCCAGCTCGAGCGGATGACCCGCGACCAACGTCGGAGCCTGGCTCGACGGCTCCGGACCCTCGCCGAGAGCTACCAAGAGCTGCTGCTTGACACCGGCGCTGGGCTGACCGCGAACGTCCTCACCTTCTGCTCCATCGCCGACAACGTGGTGGTCGTGACCCGCCCCGAGCCGACCGCGATCACCGACGCCTACGCCTTGATCAAGGTGCTCGTGCAGAGCTGCGAGGTGTCTTCTTTGACCTTATTGGTCAACCAGGTCGAGAGCGCTCGGCAAGCGCGAGACGTCCACCAACGCCTCGCCGAGGTCTGCCAGCGCTTCCTCTCGATCGAGCTCGACTTCCTCGGCGCCGTGCCCCAAGACCGGGCCATCGAGCGCGCCGTGCGAGCTCAGCGAGCGGTGGTGCTCTCTGAGCCCGGCGCCCCCGCGGCCCAAGCGTTGACCGCGCTCGCCGCGCGCCTCGACGACTATCCAGTATCCGACGATGACCGCTGGCGTCTGCTGGCTGCCCCCGAGCTCCCACCGTCGATGGTCTGAGCGACTCCCGCAGCGGGTCACCTCTCGCAGCCGCAACGCCCCAGCTTGCAGCAGAGCGCCCATCAACACCAGGAGCACCTGAAAGCGGCCGGCTCCTAAGAGCACCCCTAAAGACCTCAGCCAGCTGGACGTTGTCGGGGCATGACCCTCAGCCCACGCTTGGCAGCGACCACCCGACCTTCCATCCCTCTGACGCAGACCCAGATCGCGGCCCGAGACCGAGTCGCCGAAGCCTTGGCCAGTGGGCGCTGGCGCCAACGGGCGGTCCCTTGCTTTTGCGGTGAGCTGGACAGTCTCACGGTCGCCGAGCGGGACCGCTACGGGCTGGCTGTGCGCACGGTCCTCTGCCCCCGCTGTGGCCTGCTGCGCACGTCGCCGCAGATGTGTCCAGAGACCACGGCAGCCTTTTATCGCGAGAAATACCGGGCGCTCTATAGCAGCCCTCACGGGCCTGAAGAGCTCTACGCCGACCAGGTGCGACGAGGGCAACGATACAGGCATGCCCTGCGCAACGCCCTCCACGACGTCGAGGTGGTCTACGAGGTGGGCTGCGGCGCTGGCGGCATCCTATCTCCCTTTCGAGAGGCAGGTAAGCGGGTGGCGGGCTGCGACATGGGCGCAGAATACCTCGCCATGGGCCGTCGCGAAGGGCTCGATCTGCACCACGGTGGTGTTGGCAGCTTCCTCGAGGCCCGCGACGGCGAGCAAGCTCAGCTGCTCTTCTTGGTCCACGTCCTCGAGCATTTCGGCGACCTCCGCCGAGAGTTGAGAGAGGTCCTCGAAGCCCTCGCCCCAGGGGGGCTCCTCTTTGTCGAGGTGCCAGGGCTCCGTGACATCGACGCCAGCCCCTTCTATCGCGGCGACCTCTTACGCTACCTGCAAAACGCCCATAACTACCACTTCACGGCGAAAACCCTGGGCTTTGTGCTGCAGAGCCTTGGCCTCGATCTGGTCTACTGCGACGAGAACGCGACCGCCATCGCCCGCAGACCCAACGCCCTCTGCCCGCGGCTGACACCAGCCCCCAAAGACGAGGCGCGCAGGACCCTGCGCTACCTCGGCGGCCTCGAGCGCCGCCTCGCCTCTCCAGCCAGGGCACCCATGCCTCGAACCGAACTCTCCCCATGACAGGGGCTCGCTGAGTGACGCTCGCCCATTGGCCATTCGAATCGAGCGCAGGTCATGGGCTCGTGCAGTGGCCAGCCCACACAGAGACCGCCTCCAACCCTTCAATTTCATTGACCTCAAGAGCTAGTCTAGCCTGTGCATACGACCGGTTCGGTTCGGAGGTCACCATGTCCGCGACCATCATCGTCTCCTCGGCTCTCATTCTGTCGCTCGCGGGGCTCGCTCACAGCGCGCCGAAGGCTGAGACCTACCGCGGTGTCGCCGCGCTCGGCTATTCGCGGCGCGTGCCCATGAAGCACCTCAAGCACCAGCTTCGCCGTGAACGGCTCTCTGCCCGCGGGCTGCCAGCGGCGGTGTTGCAGGCCCGCTTGGCTCTCCATCGCCTCGTCTATGGCGCGCGCGACCACTTCGAGGCCCGGGTTCAGGCGGCGTTGAACCAGCCGATGTCCACCGGCTGATGCAGAAGCCGAAGCACCTGATAACCAAGGGACACCTCGCGTTCGTGCTGCGCGGCGGCCAGCCAGGGACGCAAAACATGAGCCCCACCGCAGGCACTCAACTCTACTTCGAGCTCGACCGCCGCGGTCGTCTCGTCGATGTCAACGTGTCAACGTGGTTGGACGTGGAGACCTGCTGGTGAAGAACCTCTGCTCCCAGCTCGCCGCCGACATCAAAGCCAACACTCGCACCGAACGTGTGGGCGTGAGGAGGATGAGGCGTCCGACTCCAGCGGCAGGCTGCTAGAGCGCGAGGGCGTGGAGGTCGGCGTAGCGGTGGAGCATCGTGTTGCCAAAGCCGAAGAGCGCGCGCCGCCGTGGCCCGTCGTAGACCCCGCTGCAGGAGGCGCGAACCGCAGGCGCGTTGCTCAGCTCGATCCGATCCCACCGCTCCTTGCCGCGACGCAACCGCAGCGCAAAGAGCCCCGGCACCGGGTTGCGGGCGTCCGCCGTCCCACCCCAGACCAAGAGCCGCTGCCCCTCCGCGTCGTAGGCGAAGCAGCCGTTGCGACGCCCGGCGGGCGCCTCGCCCCTGGGCATGAGCTTGCGCCAGGTCAGTGTGCCCGCGAGCTCGAGGGCCCAGCTGTCGCTCGCGGCGTTGACGGGATCGGTCGCCGTCGGCGCACGCGCGCCGGCAAAGAAGACCACTCGCCGCTGCTTCGCCACCAGCGCCCAGTGCAGCCCATAGCGCCCGTCGGGGCGGCCATCCGGTGCCGCGACCTTCAGCGCCTCCCAACGTGGGCTGGGAGCGTCGAGCTGCAGCGCGACCACGTCGCAATGGGGCCTGCCGTGGCTGAGACCGCAAAAGGAGAGCAGGCGCCTGTTCACGACGTCGTAGACCAGCCCCCCGAGCCGCACCTCACCCGCCAGCGGCGCCGCGGTCTTGACCGCCTCAAAGCCGCGCGTCGCGCCGAAATAGCGCCGCAGGGCCAGAGGTGCGCCGCCCTCCTCACCTCCGAAGAGGTAAGGCTCGGTCGAGCCATCCGCCGGAGCGACGCGCATCCCGGCGGCGAAGGGGCGCCCCGGCGCCGCGACCTCGCGCCAGCGCCCCCTGCTCAGGTCGAGGGCCCAGAGCGTATCGTCGACGGTGTAGGGTTTGGGCTGAAACACGAACCCGCCATACATCATCAGGGTGTCGGTGTCGCCGTGAGCCAGCCACAGGGGCGCGTGCTCGCGGGCCATCGGGCCCTCCTCGCCGCTCTTCCAGCTCGCCGCGACGCTCCAGCTCAGCGGCCGCGCCACAACCGAGATCTGGTGGGTGTTCGGCTGCCCCTCGCAGTCGAAGCGCAGCGTCAGCGTCTGCTCGGCGCTGGCCTCGTAGGGGATCCACAGCGTGGCTTCGCCGCGGGTCTGATCGACGTCGACGGAGAAGCCGTCTGGGGGGTCGACCACGAGCCCAGTGACACGCGTCGCGGAGCCGAGGGCAAAGCTAGCCCGACCGCCTTGGGCGCCCTCGAGCTTCGAGGGCCAACTGGCCGCGCAGCTCCTGGCCATATCCACACCCGCGTCCGACCTCATGGCGTCCGACCTCATGGCGTCCGACCTCATGGCGTCCGACTCTATGCCTCCACAGCCCGCGGCGACCATCACCGCGGCGACCATCACCACCGCGACCATCACCGCGTCCGTGATCCCCGACGAGCGTGGGATGACGATCGTCGGTTGTTTCCGTGCTTCGACCTCGCGAGAAGGACAGGTAGAGTGCATTGGTACCTCCGCTCCCTTTATGCCCAGCGGCGCGCACGACAGCTTGTTAAAGGGAGCGGGCCCAACGTTAAACTTAGGAGCACCCCGACACTCGGGACCGAGCCGGGTGCTGAGCTGCCGCGCCGATTTCGTAGCCGAAGAAACGAGCCATACGGGTGGAACAGCGAACGTTCTGATGCCTAGAAAGCGGCACAGGAGCGCTGTGCCCGGCGACGGGAGGAATAGGTGGGCGTGCGCTTAGGCATGCACCACGAGAGACTTAGGCATGCACCACGATCGCTCCAGTCAGAGCTTCATCGGACGCCGCGCGGCGCTGGCGAAGGTCGAGCGCTGGCTCAGCGGATCGCCCGGGCTGCTGACGATCGTCGGCCCGGGCGGTGTGGGCAAGACCCGGCTGGCGCGGGAAGGGCTCGCGCGTTTCGCGCCGGGGGGCGTGCTCTGTGAGCTGGCTGACGCGCGCTCCAAGCGGGCGCTCTGCACCGCCATCGCCTCGCGCCTCGAGCTGACCCTGCCACGCGGCGTACGTCCGGTCTCTCGGGCGCTGGTGCGAGCGCTGGCCGCCCTCGACGAGCTGCCACCGCTGCTGGTGCTCGATAACGTCGAGCAGCTGATCGATCCCGCGACGGCCCTGGTCGCTGAGCTGCGTGAGGAGCTGCCGAACCTGGCGCTGCTGATCACCTCGCGAGAGCGCCTGGGCCTCGACGACGAGCAGATCTGCGAGATCGGGCCGCTACCCTGCGCCGGCGCTGGTGACGCCAACGAGGCGCTCGCTCTGCTCGAGGGCCGCGCCGCGCGCTGGCGCCCTGAACCGACGGCAGACGACCACACAGCCTACAGCGCGATCGTCGAGCGCCTGCAGGGGCTGCCGCTGGCGATCGAGCTCGCCGCCGCGCGGCTGGAGATCTGGAGCCCAGGGCAGCTCCTCGAGGCGCTCGACGATCCGATCCCGTCACGAGCGCTGGGCGACCGCAGCCGCTCACGCGCGCCGCGGCACCGCAGCATCACTGCGACCCTCGCCTGGTCGTGGCGCCTGCTCGATCAGGGCGAGCGGCGGCTGCTCGGCACGCTGAGCTGCTTTGCCGGCAGCTTCGACTGGCCAGCGGTCTTCGCCGTGATCGATGACATCGAGGCGGCCGATCGACTACAAGCGCTTCTCCATAAATCGCTGCTGACGCGGGATGCTCGCCGCGAGAGACGGTTTCGCCTGCATGCCCTGGTGCGAGACTTCACCCGCGAAGAGACGCGGCGAAGCGATCCTGCGCTGCTCGACGAGGCCGCAACACGCCACGCGCGCTACTACCTCGATCGCGCAGCGGGCCTGCTCGATGGACGCTTCTGGCATCCCTCGGCCAGCGCCGTGAGCGCGATCGAAGCCGAGCTGCCCAACCTGCTCGACGCCCTGCAACGCGAGGTCTCCGGGCGCCTGCCGGCGCTCTTTGCCGCTGGCGCCGTGCTCTGCCGCCGTGGGCTGCAGCAGCATTACCTCGAGCTGATCGACGCGATCGCTTCCGCAGTCGACGATGCATACTGGCGCGCCGCGCTGCTCAACGCCCGCGGCTTCGCGCTGCGCCGCCTGAGCCGCCTCGATGAGGCGCGTGAGGTGCTGGAGCGCGCGGTCGCGCTCGCGGCGACTCACGACGCCCCTGGTGCGACCGAGGCGAGCGCGCTGGGCAACCTGGCCAACATCGCGGTGACCCGCGGCGACGGTCGCCGGGCGCTCGAGCTCCTCGAGCGAGCCAGCGCGGCCGCCCCAGCGGGCAGCGCCCTCGAGGCCGTGCTCGACTGTGATCGCGGCCGGGTGCATTACATGCTCGGCGAGCGTCAACGGGCCTGCACCCTGGCCACCGAGGCGCTGGTGACTCATCGGGCGCTGGATAACGCCCGATCGGCCGCGCGCACGCACTCGCGGTTGGCCTTCTTTGCCCTCGACGAGGCCCAGCTCGAACGAGCCCGTGAACACCTCGAGGCCGCCCGCGCCCTCGCCGAGCAGCACGGCTTCGAGGACGTGGCGAGCCTGTTGCCGATCTACTTCGGCAACCTCGCCCGCCTCGAGCGACGCTACGATGACGCCCTCGCCTACTACGACCGCGCCGGGACGCGGCTGCGCGCCGCGGGCAACACGCACTTCGCCGCCGTCGTTCAGCTGGACATCGCGATCACCGCCGCGCTGACCCTCGACCCCGAGGCGCGGCAGAGCATCCAGCAGGCACGAGAGGCAGCAGCAGCCGTTGGAGCAACCCGGATCGACATGCTGCTCTGCGCCTATCTCGCGTTGGTCAACGCCGGCGCCGCACCCAGCGCGGAGCGCGCGCGCAGCGCCCTCGCGGCGCGCGAGCGCGCAGCGGCCTGGACCGCGGAGCATACAGACGACGTCCTGAGCCCTCCCATCAGGCTGGCGATCGACACCGCCGCGCGCATCGCCACCGCCTCGAGGGCCGCCCTGGCGGCGATCCCCGCGCCCGAGGAAGACGGCGACAGCGCTCATCTGGTGCTCGTGCAGCGCCTCTGTCGGCTCTACCTCGCTCACCTCGCGCCGCCAGCGGATCGCTGCGCGATCAGCCTCGACGGCAGCTGGCTCCGCCCGGCGGGGGCCGAGCTGGTCTCCCTCGCCAGGCGCGCCCCTCTGGCGCGTCTGCTGCGACGCCTCGTCGAGGGCTATCGCCGCAGCCCTCAGACCCCAATGAAACGGCAAGCCCTGATCGACGCCACGTGGCCTGACGAGCGCCTGCTCGAGCAGGCCGCAGACAACCGGCTGCGCAACGCGCTGAGCACCCTGCGCAAGCTCGGACTAGCGAACAACCTCTCCAGTGGCCGCGGCGGCGTACGCCTCGACGACGTGGTCATCGCGAACGCAGGGGTCGCCACCTGGTGGCACAGCGACGGGAGGAGTTAGCGGCAGAGACGCTCACAGCGGCTGTATAGGCTCTCTACACACTCGCACTCCTACGCACTCCTACGCTCATTGGATGAGCACAGAAGAGGTCCTTCTGTGCTCGGTGGACCGTGGGATAACGGCCGCGCAAGCCCGCGTGGCGCCAAGGCGACCCACGAAGGCGCTGCTCGTCTCGTCGCACGCTCAGGCCAGAAAGCGCACCGGATAGCAGCTCCATAGCCGCTATGGCTCCCCCCTACACATTCCTCCCGTCGCCGGGCCGCTCTCTAGGCCTCAGAACGTTCGCCGTACCACCTGTATGGCTCGTTTCTTCGGCTACGAAACCGGCTCGGCAGCGCAGCACCCGGCTCGGTCCCGAATGTCTGGGGAAGCTCCTAAGCTGAGCGATTGAGATCTTTGGCTCATGAGAATCGACCTCTCACGACTGACTTGGTGTACACTTCACCCTCTTTGGTGCTGCGCGATCTGCGACGCGCCAATAGGCGTGGTGCCGTTGGCGGGAGGTGAGCGGGAGGGACGATGCTCAGAGCCTTAGCCACATCGTTGTTTGCGGCCGCTGCCTCGATTCTCGGCGTGGTGTTGATCCCGACCGCGATCGAGGCAGGCATCGGCGACGCCAAGGCCTGGTGGGAGATGATCCTTGGCGTGGGCTTCGCGATCGCTGTCTCGGCGATCGGCGCGATGGTCGTCGCGCGCACGCTCGGCAACCCCTTCGCGCGGCTCGCCGAGGGCTGGGTCGGGATGTTCATCGGCCGGCGCCCCAAGAGCCTCGAGCGTGGCGCCGGCACGCAAGCGTTCGCCTCGCTCTTGGCCGCCGCGATCCTGATCGTCGCGGGGTACCTCCGCTACCGGCAGGGTATCGACACGACGCAGCTGGGGTGGGCGCTTCAGGGCGTCTTCGCGATCGCGTTGGGGATCGTCTTTGGGGTCGCGCCCGCGATCCCCGCGCTTTGGTTTGGCATCTCGAACGCGAATCGACCGGTCTTCAAGGCAAAGGGCGGACAGGCGACCACGATCGTCGTAGCGGCGTCTCTATCGTTCGGGATCGCCTGGGGCGTCGGCGATCTGCTCCGCGCGCGCTACGGGCGGTCGGAGCAACCAACGCTGCCCTATGGGGAGTGGTTACGTCTCGAGTCGAAGGCTGTGCAGCAGCAGACCACGAAGCGGTCTTCGACGACCAGGCGACGCAGCCGAGCGCGGCGCGCTAAGATGTGGCAGGCCGAGTGTCGAATCGAGGTGCCCTCGCGCGGTCGTTACCGGATCGAAGCGATCGCCTTGAAGCGGGGATGCACGATCGACGTAACACAGGGTGACGCGCCTGCCCCGGGGGCCTTTGATCGCCGAGCGCTGATCCGCGCCGGGGTGAAAGAGCCCGCGCAAAAAGGCACGATCTTCGTGCTCCTCGATGGGCGCCCCGATCAGGTGTACCGCGCTCGCTTGAGCAACTGCGGCGAGCACTTCGTCAGCGTGCGCTTGCGGCGGGAAGCGGAATACCTGCCGACGAAGCAGGCCGCCACCACGACCAGGCGAGGGGGGACGCGATGAGCCCGCTGACACCCGTTCGTTGCCACAGCTGCAAGGGCAGCGTGCCCTTGATCGCCCAGTCGCAGGTGTCGTGCCCCTATTGCGGCACTCAGGTGGCCATCCCGGCTGACTACGTGGCGGCAGCGGCGGCGCGGTCCCAACAGATCGCCGCACGGCGCGAGGCCGAGCCGCTCTGGCGTAAGCTCAGCGGAAGTGGCTACAAGACAGGGATCGTCTTCGGCGCGAGCCTGCTCTTTACGCTGCCCGTGGTAGCCTCCTTCATCGCTCATCTTCGAGAGCCCCCGATGCCGCAGCTCGTGATCTTCGCGCGCTTCGTCGGACCTGCCCTGCTCCCTGGGCTCTTGATCTGGATCTGGGCCGCCGCTGTTGGCGCGACCAAGCGCAGCATGATCGACGCGATGGCCGCCAGACCCGCCGAAAAAGAGGGTCACCCGCCCTCCTGCCGAGAGTGCGGAGCGCCCTTGGCAACCGAGGAGCGCGCCTTGGCCGCCAGCTGCGCCTATTGCGGCACCGACAGCGTGCTCGTCGATATCGCGGTCGATAGGGAGAGAGCAGCGGCGGAGCAGGCGCTTCGCACCTTGGATGACGCCAACACGGCGCTCGCGAGGCGACGGTTCACGGTCGGCCTCGGCTCGGCCTTCGTCACGCTGCTGATCGGAGGCGCCGCGGTGGCCGTCACGATAGTCCTCAGCACGCTCTAGAGCGCTGTCCCTGCGGCTGCCCCCTCACCTGGCAGCCGACGAAACGCCTCGACGATCCTCAACACGAGGCCCATTTGAGGTTATAAGATGCGCGAGCCGCTCCTTGCGACCAATAACCCCTTCGACGCGCGTCACGCGCCGCCCGAGACCGCGGGCATCGAGGTGAGAGATGGGGAAGACCCTGATAGAGAAGATCATCGCAACCCACGCCGATCGGACCTCCGTTAGCCCGGGAGAGATCGTCGATCTCCACCTCGACGCGCGCATCGCGCGCGACTTCGGCGGGGCCAACGTGGTGAAGAACCTCCGCGACGCCGAGCTCCCCATCGCTGATCCGGAGCGGACCTTCTTCACCTTCGACTGCAACCCGGGCGGCTCCGACCAAGGCTACGCGGCCAACCAGCACATCTGCCGGCTCTTCGCCCGCGAGCATGGGATCACGGTCCACGACATCAACCGTGGCATCGGCACCCACGTCGCGATCGAGCGCGGCCTCGCCTGGCCTGGGAGCACCTTCGTCTCCACCGACTCCCACGCCAACATCATGGGGGCCATAGGCGCCTTCGGGCAGGGCATGGGTGACGCGGACATCGCCGGCGCCTTCGCCCACGGCAGCGTCTGGTTCGAGGTGCCGCCGACGATCAAGGTCACCTTTCGCGGCCGCCCTGGCCCCGGCTGGACGCCCAAGGATCTGACGCTCGCCGCCTGCGGCCAGCTTGGCGCCAAGGGCCTGCTGGGCTGCGCGGCCGAGGTCTGCGGCGACGTGATCGACGAGCTGCCTCTGGCGGGCCGCGTCACGCTCGCGTCGATGGCCACCGAGATGGGCGCCATCGCCCTGCTGATCCCGCCATCCCAGGAGGTCATCGACTTCTGCAGATCCCGCGTCGACACGGCCTTCGAGCCACTCTACGCCGATCCCGACGCGACCTACGTCAACGAGGTCTTCGTCGACGTCGAGGGCCTCGAACCACAGATCGCTCGCCCAGGGCATCCCGACGACGTCACCGCCGTCAGCGCGCTCGCCGGCGAGCCGATCGACTCGGCCTTCATCGGCTCGTGCACCAACGGGCGCCTGGCCGACCTGCGCGAGGTCGCGGAGGTGCTCCGCGGTCGCCACGTCGCGCGGGGGGTCGTCCTGAAGATCGTCCCAGCCACCGACGAGGTCTGGCGCGCCGCCCTCGAAGAGGGGCTCATCGCGCAGCTCAAGGCCGCCGGAGCGCTCGTTGGAAACGCAGGCTGCGCCGGCTGCGCCGCCGGACAGATCGGCCAGAACGGCCCGGGCGAGGTCACGGCGAGCACGGGGAACCGCAACTTTCCAGGCAAGCAGGGTCGCGGCGAGGTCTACCTCGCCAGCCCGCGCACCGTCGCCGCCTCGGCCGTCGCCGGCTGCCTCGTCACCGCCGAGCAGCTCGCCAGCGGCCAGGTCGAGCCGGCCAAGCCCCAAAAGCGCCGCGCGCCGAGCGCGAAGCGCGGAGCGAAGGCGCCGCTGAGCGAGGGTGCTCAGCGTCCACAGCGACTCCGCGGCCGCGCCTGGGTGGTCGATATCGACAGCGTCGACACCGACATGATCTTCCATAACCGCCACCTCGCCGAGACCGACCCGGCGAAGATGGGACAGCACGCCTTTGGCAACCTGCCGGGTTGGGAGGACTTCCCAGCGAAAGCAGAAGACGGGGACATCCTCGTGCTGGGGGCGAACTTCGGCTGCGGTTCGAGCCGGCAACAAGCCGTGACCTGCTTCGCCAGCCTCGGCGTCAAGGCCCTGCTCGGCAAGAGCTTTGGCGCGATCTACGAGCGCAACGCGATCAACGCCGGGATGCCCGTGCTGCGCTGCGGCTGGGACGATCAAATCGAGAGCGGCGATGAGCTCGAGGTCGACCTCGCCAGCGGCGTCGTGCGTAACCTCACCCGCGAGCTCCAGCTCGCCGCTCGTCCGCTCTCCGAGGTGCAGCTCGCGATCTACAACCGCGGCGGCCTCCTTGCACGCGAGGCTTCCAAACCATCACCCGCTGGCCTCCCCTGACCAGGCGGCCCTCGGTCGAACCCCAGCGCATAGGATCGCCATCAGCGCCCTCTTGGCGTGAACCGGACCACACAGCGCGACGCGATCGTGCTCCAGCGTCTCGTTGAGCGCCTTCATGCCCAGGAGCCTCAGCTACGCTGCAGCGCTACAACAAGGACGCGGCGTAGGGCGTGTCTAGGGCTGCCAGCTTCTTGAGTGCGCCAGACATGTCCTCCTTGGAGACCTCAACCCCGCCTCGAACCAGGACCCCGACGATCTTCGCCTGCTCTTCAAAGAAGGAGCGACGGTCTTCGCCTGCTCTTCAAAGAAAGAGCTTCTCAACGCATCTCTACAACTTGTCGTCCATTGATGGTCGCGCTCAGTCTTGACCTGTAGCCATGTGATGAGCCGCTGACGTTGCTCTTGAGAGATCAACAAGGTCCCGGGAACGGGCAGTTTCCTCAACCCGGCAAGCGGCACATCCTTGCGCACCTCCCGACATCAGCTCGTCTAGGAGGTCATCCAACGACCGCTCGTACTCTCGCGTCGAGACGCCGAGCACGGCGACTTCGTAGGGGGGAGATCCTACTTCGTAGCGGGGCAGGCCTGGCGCTGCTCGTCGGGGCGGGCCTAGCGCTCGGGGCAGGCGTGGCGCTCGGGGCAGGCGTGGCGCTCGGGGCAGGCTTCGGCCGATCCGCTGGCGTGACGGCACCTTTCGACGCCGGAGTCGAGGCCGCGCCGTTGGGCGCGAGGCGCGACCCCAGGACCTGGGCGAGAGCGTCCAGGGTAGCCTTCAGCTCGGCCTGGGCGCGACCGTAGCCTGCCCAATCCCCCTTGCTCAGCGTCGCCTGGCCCTCTCTGTAGAGGCGAATCGCCTTCGCGGTGAGCTCGGCGGCGCTGCCCGAGCCGGCGACCGGGCCAACGGGCCGCGAGGTCTGAGGCTTGGGCGTCTGGCCCTTAGGCGATGCGGGCTCAGCAACACCAAAGACCGCCGCGAGCGCCTTGGCCAGCGTGGGCTTCATCGACAGCTTCTGACCAAAGGCGACGATCACCTGCTTCAGCTCGGGCAGCTTCGTCTGCGTCGCCTGCAGGTAGATCGGCTCCACATAGAGGATTGAGTCTTCGATCGGGATCACGAGCAGGTCACCACGGATCACCGTCGAACCCTGCTGGTTGCGGAGGGTGATCCACTGGGAGATGTAGTCATCCTGGTCGATACGGGCCTCGATCTGCATCGGGCCGAAGATCAGCTTCTTTTTCGGGAACGTGTAGACCAGCAGCTTGCCGTAGTTATCAGCGTCACAGCGCGCGGTCATCCACGCCACCATGTTGTCTTTGTTGTTCGGGGTAAAGGGGAGCATCAGCAGAAACTCCTCCTTCGCCTCCTGGGGGAGCTTCATGATCATGTAGTAGGGCGCCATCCGGCTCTGCTGCGTGATCTTGCTCGCGCTGACGCCAGCGCGCCGCGGTGCCGCGCGCCGCTTGCCCCTGGCCGCCACCGGCGCCGCGCTCGTCGTGTTGCTGTTGCGGCGATGGGTCTTCTCGGCCAGCTCGCGGGCGATGTTCCATTTATCTTCTTGGTTGTACCAGACGCGAGGGGTCGTCATGTGAAACGACTCGTACATCACGGCCTGGATCGTAAAGAGGTCCTTGGGATAGCGGATATGGCGCAAGAGCTCCTTCGGCGCGTCTTTGCGGTGCTTGAAGAGCTTGGGAAAGATCCGCTGGTAGGTCTGGATCATCGGATCCTTGTCGTCCCAGATGTAGAGCCGCACGGAGCCGTCATAGGCGTCGACCACCGCCTTGACCGAGTTTCGGATGTAGTTGACCCGGCGCCGACGCCCTAGGGAGGTGGGTTGGCTATAGGGATAGCGATAGCTGATGGTGTAGGCGTCCTGGACCCAGAGCATCCGGCCGTTGATCACCGTAATGTAGGGCTCCTGGTCGAGCATCAGAAAGGGCGCCACGGTGCGAACGCGATCCTGCACGTTGCGGTTGAAGAGCACCTGGCTCTTGGGCTTCAGCGTCCCGGTGAAGAGCAGGTTCGCGTCGGCGAAGCGAAGCGAGAACAGCAAGCGGCGGAAGAAGCTGCCGATGCTCACGCCCCCCTTGCCCGAGTAGGTCGTGTAGCGGTTCTCCTTACCCTTCGGGTAGTCGAACTCCTTCTCCGTGGTCTTGACCAGGATGTAGTCGTTGGTCGAGAGGCCATAGTAGATCTCGGGCCGCGTGACCTTCAGGTCGGGGTGGCGCGCCTCCGGCGGAATGTCCTTGATCCAGAGATCCGGCAAGCCCTCACCGATCGATTGGTTGACCGGGCTGAGGCAGACGCCATAGCCGTGGGTGTACTGCAGGTGCTTGTTGACCCATGTCTGGCTCTGTACCGGCAGCTGCTGATGCACCAGCTCGCGGGCCGAGAGCATGACCTGCCAGTAGTTCTTTCCGATGCGGTAGCGATCGACCGAGATGTTCGGAAAATCGTAGTAGAGGCGGATGACCTGCAGCTGCTGATAGGTCGCCCGAAGCGGCCGGTGATCCCAGATCTTGACGTTGTCGATGGTCGGCCGGTTGCCCGAGATGTCCTTCATCTTCAGGCTCTCGTTGGCTGGAAACTCGCGCACCTCGATCTTGTTCAGGTCGTAGGCGTCTCGGGTGTGCTTGATCGCGTGGACCAGGTACTCAGACCGCCACGGCGGCGCAGGCGCCGATCATGATGTGGTAGGCGATCAGGTTCGCGTTGACGTCGGTGTAGGTCGCCCCGTAGGCCACGCCGCGCTTGGAAAAGAGCGTCTCGAACATCTCGATGCGGTAGCCCCAACCGATCACGAGCAGCACGAGGGCGAGAGAGAAGAGCAGGTGTCCCCGCACCTGGCGCGACATCTCGGGCAGGCGCCCCTGCATCACCAGCTCACCGCGGAGGAAGTAGATCGCGGCTGGTAGCAGCACACCGACGCCGCCAAGATAGACTAGCCACTCTTGGGCAAACTGCATCGCGGGCAAGGTGAAGAGGTAGAAGCCGATGTCCTTGCCCAGCACCGGGTCGGCGGCGTTGAAGGGCGTCTGCTCGAAGAACTTCAGCATGTCCTCCCAGTAGCGGGAGGCCCAGACGCCCATCACGGCTGCTGCCACGACGGCGGCGGTGATCACCACCGGCCCGGAGACCTTCGAGACGATCTCTTTGACGTCGATGTCCCCCTCCGGCGTCGGGATGGTCCAGTCTTTTCGTGGCTTCGAGAAGCGCTTGATCAGCTGGACGTGGACCAGCAGGAAGATAAACGCCACGAGGCCGAAGGCGACACCCGTGCCGACCTTGGCGAAGAGCTGCGTCAAATAGACCGACTCGAAGCCGAGGTGTTTGAACCATTCGTACTCGGTCCAGAAGGTCGACAGGCTGCCGAGGACGGCTGCCAGCAGCACCAGGATCACAGCGAGCACGATCAGCTTCTTTTTGTGCTTGCCGAGCTTCTCGAGCGACTTCAACAGCGGAGGCTTCTGACTCATGGACTGCCCTCATGACGCGCGCCGCGCAGCCGGCAGGGTGCGGGCTGCGGACGAGCCGTGGCGATATACCAACTGAGTTGACCTTTGGCCAGGGTGGTCGGCGGGTTGGCGCCCCCCGGCTAGCGGACGAGCTTGTAGCCCTGACCGTAGACCGTGAGGATGTAACGAGGTTTCTTCGAGTCATCCTCGATCTTCTTGCGGAGCTTGACGATCACATTGTCAACAGTGCGATTGCTCTGCGTGGTCTCCAAGCCCCAGATCTTCTCCAAGATCTCGTGCCGAGAGATGACCTCGTTGGGCCGGCCGGCGAGGAGCCGTAGCAGCTCCACCTCGTAAAAGGAGAGCGCGACTGCCTTTTTCCAACCATCGCAGCTCAGCTCCTGCTTGCGCAGGTCGACGACAGCGGCACCGATCTGCAAGGTCTCCATCGTCTCTGGCTTGGCCGTGAGATCCATCCGTCGGAACATCGCGTTGATCCGCGCCAACAGCTCCCCAATCGAGAAGGGTTTGGTGACGTAGTCGTCGGCGCCCACCTCGAGCCCACGGATCTTGTCGGCCTCCTGCCCCCGCGCCGTGAGCATGATGATCGGGACCCGCGGATCGAAGCGACGGATCTCCTCGCAGACGCGGTACCCGTTGATGTCGGGGAGCATCAGGTCGAGCAAGACCAGGTGGGGTTGGTCTTGCCGCGCCATCCGCACCCCCGCCTCGCCGGTGTCGGCCGTCAGCACCTTGAAGCCTTCGAAGGCCATCGCGTCCCGCAAGCCGCGGACCATGTCTGGCTCGTCTTCGATGACCAGGACCCGTCTCGTCACCGCCTCACCTCTGGTTTCGTCTCCCCGCCGCGAAGCGGCAGTATGACCCGAAATGTAGCCCCTTTGCCCAGCTCGCTGCGCACCCTCGCGCGCCCCCCATGAGCCTCGGCGATATGACTCACCAGCGCCAGACCGATGCCCGAGCCACGCTGAGACCCCTCGTTCGCCGCCCGACCACGGTAGAATCGCTCGAAGATGTCCTGCTGCTCCTCCGGCGAGATCCCGGGGCCCTCATCGATCACCTCGAGCGTCGCCTCTCCTTGGTCGCTCGTCAGCCGGACCCGCACCCTTTGTCCTCTCGTCGCCCCATACTTCAAGGCGTTGTCGACCAAGTTGAGCAGCACCAGGGTCAGCGCGCTCTCGTCGAAGACGGCGGGGACCTCCTCGAGCTCGCGCTCGAGTTCGACACCAGCCTGCTCCACCCGATAGCTACAGAGGTCGAGGGCGCGCTCGACCACAGCCCCGAGGTCGCCCGGGCGCATCTCGTAGGCAGCCTTGCCGCGCTCGATCCGCGCAAAATCGAGGACGTTATCGATCAGGCTCGCCAGACGATCGCTCTCACGTGTAATGATCTCGGCATACTCCTGAGCGGTGTCGGCGTCGCGGGCGCGTCCGAGAGAGAGCAGCTCGCCGAACATCCGGATCAGCGACAGCGGCGTCTTTAGCTCGTGGCTGACGTTGGCAATGAACTCGCTCTTCAAGGCGTTGGCGCGGCGCTCTCGCTGAACCGCAACCATCAGCACGATCATACCGAAAACGATCACGGCGACGGCGCCGAAGACGAGGATCAGGTTGGTCATGCTGCGCGCTCGAACCTCCTGCGAGAGGGCGGCCATCTGGCGCGGCTCGATCTGGAGCTGCCATTTGTAGAGCGTGGTGGGAAAGACCGCGCGAAACGCCAAGCGCTGATCGCGGCTGCTCCCATAGAGCACGCGGCCGCGCTCGTCGAGCACCGCGATGCTGTTCGTCTCCTCCAGCTTACTGAATTCGCGCGGAAAAATAGTGGCCAACAGGTGATCGATGTTGATGCTCAGCGCGATATAGTAGTCACGATCGCCGCTGCGTTGACGGATGAAGGAGAGGAGAAAGGGCCTGCCGTCGTAGCTCTTATGGAGGTGCCTATGGCTGTCTCTGGGGAGCTCCCCGAGTCGCATATCGGGCAGCACTCGCTTCTCGAAGACGTCTTGAAATCTCGAGAGCTTCTGCGCATCGAGGGTCGCGATGAGGTGCACGATCTCCTGACGGTCGTCGAGCACGATCACGCTCTCGACGGCGGGGCTGACTCGCACAATACGCCGCCAGAGCTCGCGAAACTCCTGGGGATCGTCGAGGCGCACCAGGCGAAAGAACGCACGGTCGGTGTCGATCACGACCTTCTCGATCCGATCGATCAGCTTCTGCCCGATGACGCGGTTGCTGTGTTCGACTGAAACAGCTGTCCTTGCAGCCAGTTGCGTCGAGGCCTGATAGGATGAATAGGCCAACACGACCACGGCGACCATCATCGCTGGGAGGATGGCGAGCAGCGGAAAAAACCAGCGAGTCGACGTCGTCATACCCAACACTTCGGCTGCGTCTCGAGGGCGCGAGCCGTTGAACGCCCCCGCCTACTGTCCCAGAGAGCGCCCTCGATCGCCACCCAACTGTTTTGGCATGCTGCTTGTCACGCTTCCGAGTCTGTGATAGGGAGCGAGGTTAGTTCATCGGGTGGCTTGGCGGCAGTGATATGGAATACCTCTTCTATAAAGAGAACATGTACGAGGTCGGCGCGGAGGTTCAGGCCTATTGCACGGGTTGTAAGGTCGATTCCCCCCACACGATCCTGACCATGTTCGAGGGGGAGATTCGTAGTGTGCAGTGCAATATCTGCAACTCAACTCACGCCTTTCGTCCACCCCGAGGTGAAGCGGAGGACGAAGTGCCCGAACCTCTAGCTGTTCGGCGGCGTCAGGCGCGTCAGAAGCTGCCTTGGTCGCAGGTGGTGGGGCATATAGACGCCGAGTCAATCCCACCCTACTCGCTCGCGAATCGCTACATCGAAGGCGATGTCCTTCATCACCCCTCCTTTGGTGTGGGTTATGTAAGCGAGCAAGTTAGCGACACAAAGATCGAGGCGACCTTTCAAGACGGGCCACGCCTGCTGGTGCATAACCGCCCCGATCTCGCTCCGCCATCGATGCAGCAGCCCCCGAAGAAGACGCGGTCCTCACGCCGCGGCAAGAACACCAAGACCCTCTCGGCGGGAACAGTCGTCGCCAGCGTGGAGGCAAGCAAGGCCAAGGCCCGGCGCACCCAAACGAAGGCCGCGACCACGAAGAAGGCCGCAACCAAGAAGAAGGCCGCGACCAAGAAGAAAGCCGCGACCAAAAAGAAAGCCGCGACCAAGAAGAAGGCCGCACCC
>PDWJ01000506.1_pt1 | contig 57985 bp, 47 predicted proteins | sample 1430881 | NCBI WGS metagenome assembly PDWJ01 (sample SAMN01162460, study PRJNA174530) | Oral metagenome, whole genome shotgun sequencing project. | biome: Marine environment; feature: Marine mammal; material: Swab sample of the gingival sulcus; isolation source: swab sample of gingival sulcus...
TGAAAGGCGTTCTCTTATTGATTTATTGAAGCCTCCTGACAGACAACCAACTGTTTCTCCTCAACTTTTGTTGTGGAGTCAACTATGAGACACCACTGATCTTTTTTAATTTCCAATAAATAAAAAGGGTAGGCAGCCTATCGATAATCCTGAAAATTGAACTAAACAGTATTTTTTGACATTATTGCAACTCACTCTAATTTTATTTATTTTTTAATTGCTACATCTACACTTCTTGCTGTTACGCCAGATGATATAATCCTAAATACATCTTGTCCCAATTTAATAACCATGGAAAAAGCAACCTTCCGGACGACCATGAACTACATCATCAATTGCATCAAAATCGAGAATCAATTCTTTAGGAGGTGTAAAAAATGACGCAATGAAACTATCGACCATAACTTCATGGATGGCGACAGCTTCTTTTCTTCCCATACTGTTTTCAAACCGGCAAAGAGTAGGTGAACGTGCCAAGGTTTGCTCCTTGTCAAAAGCTGTCTGTAAGAGTAAATCCTTACGCAACCTTTGGTGGTCATTGAGATCTTCATATCCCAGACAAATCCCATAAACCCGCTGGCGGAGTAACCAGAGGTAGTCGTGTTGTATTCGAGTCCTTTTTCTCGTATCAGAAAACCGGCTGGAAAGAGCTTCAGTCAACCCTGAACGATGATCCATATCTCTGAACAGGAGTACTCCTCCGTCACTGGTTATAGCTCCACCGGTAAAATCGGCTTGAAATGTGACGCCGTTTACAGCTTGTAAAATTGATTCTATGCGTGTTACCTTTTGTCATGGTGAGATCTTCCTTTGTTTTCTTTTTATCTCACTGAATTGTAAAGGATTTTATAAGGTTTCGCCGTCCTTTTTGTAAGATATTCGGGCTAGTCCTCCCTTGCGTGAGGTGATGAGGGAATCCCGGAGCCACTGCCCTTGCCATCTGTGCCATGATAAAATTTCAGACAACTGCCTTAAGTTCTGTCAAAAAAAACACACTAAGATAAAAACATGGCAAAATGGCCAAAGCAGCTGGAGATACTCTTTGGGGGCGATTACAACAAGACGAAACAGTGGGTTTACTCTTTACCCAAGGGGGGCATGTCCCATTTACCAATAACAGCACGGAGAGGGATCTCCGTATGGCCAGTGAGTAGTTACCTTTTCGGTACAGTATCATCATGAACAAACATACCTCGCAAAAAATCGGTGTCCTGCTCCTTAATCTCGGGGGGCCGGAATGCCCGGAAGACGTGGAGCCTTTTCTGCGAAATCTGTTCTCGGACAGACACATCATTCGCCTGGGGCCCCGGCTCCTGCAAAAGCCCATCGCCTGGATGATCGCCCGCAAAAGGGCACCGAAAAGCATGGAAAATTACCGAAAAATCGGAGGGGGCTCACCACTACTCAGGATTACCCGGCTGCAGGCCGACTGCCTGGCAGAGGCCCTCACCGGTGCTGGCAATTTCCTGGTTCGAGTCTGCATGCGTTACTGGCATCCCATGGCTGCTGAGGTCCTCGATGAGCTCCAGGAAGCCGGAGTCGAACGCCTCGTCATCCTGCCGCTCTACCCGCAGTACTCCATTGCCACCACTGGTTCGAGTTTTTTTGACCTGGAAGAGACCCTGAAGAAAAAAGGCTGGTCCGTGCCGGTAACCTGGATCCACGACTGGCCCGATGAACCGGGGTATATTCAGGCACTGGCCCAACGTGTCGAGGAAGGGCTGGCTGATTTTTCACAGCCACCGGCACTACTCTACAGCGCCCACAGTCTGCCAGTACGTTTCATTGATGAAGGTGACCCCTATGTGGAACATCTCCAGCGGACCATCACCGCTCTGGAAACTGTCACGGGCCACCCTGGCCAGCTCTGCTACCAGAGCCGCAGCGGCCCGGTGGAATGGCTCGGCCCTTCCACGCCGGAGACCATACAAGCCCTCATTACCAACAACAGGCGTGGCGTGCTGGTCGTGCCACTGAGTTTTGTCTCCGATCATGTGGAAACACTCTACGAAATCGACGTGGAATACCGGGAAATGGCTGAACAGGCGGGTCTGACCTTTGCCTGCACCAAGGGACTCAATGATCTGCCCCTGTTCATCAAGGCCCTACGCAGCTTGGTATTGCGTTATCTGAACGGAGCAGCAGGCTCTTCTCCGGGCTCCACCCCCTGATACACTTGCACATGGATGCCGACTGACATCAACGAGCGGCTGAAGCTGGGGCATCAAGTTGTCCTTCAACTGACTAAGGAGGATCTGAACCCTTTGAACCTGGCAACGGTGCTGATCGAGGTGATCATATTGGTACTACGCCCAGATAACCTGTAGTCTTCTGGCTGCGCCATTCCATTATGGGGGTTAGGTGAACAGGCTGGTAATGATGCGGTAGCCGCCCACCCAGGTGCCGATACTCGAGCCAAGCCCGGTCATGAGGAAGACCAGGAGGACGCGGAGCAGCTTGTTGCGCCACCAGCCACTCAGGGTACCGATATCAGTGCCGGCATCTTCGAACTCCCGTACCACAGGCGGGCAGGTCATGACCTGGACAAAAGCGCAGACATAGCCAGCGCCGATCACCGGGGTCAGGCTGGTGACAGGAGCGGCGGCAAAGGCGGAAAAGATGGTAAGCGGGTGGGCCCAGGCAATGCAGGCACCGATGGCAGAGGGAATGCCATTGGCAAGGATCCAGTAGAGCGCATTGGCACCTGCCTCATTCGCCCCCTCGCGAACACCGATAAGGATGATCGAGAGCACGATAATCAGCGGGATTGCCCAGCCAATGACTTTCCAGGCCGCAGATACCGGCGGAATGGTGCTGATCTCGGCGAGCCGATCGCTATGATCCTCATGAATCACCCGGCAGATACCCTCGGTATGACCGGCACCGACCACCGCCACTATCCGGGTTCCTGCCACCTCTTTAATCTTTTCTGCCATGAAGATGTCGCGTTCATCGATAAGGGCGTGCTTGGCCTCGGGCAGGGCTGCGCTCATCTCGTTCATCATCTCGGAAAGGACGTCTTTTTTTCTGAGCTCAGCCAGTTGTTCCTCGTTCATCTCTGTTGTATCAAACAAAGAGGCAAGCAGCGTTGCCAGAAGATAGCCTTTTTTCAACAACCCTGTGGCATGCCAGGCCCGGCGAAGGGTGACGCGGACTTCTCGGTCGCAGAGCTCAACAGGGATGTTGTTGCGGTCGGCAATTCTCGCAGCCCGTAACAGTTCTGTTCCTGGCAGAACCCCCAGTTTACCTCCCAGTTTTTTCTGGTACGAGGCCAGCAGAAGGCTGACAAGCAGCGTTGCAAGCTGCTTGTCACGAATGATCTGCTTGAGATTCAGGTTTTCCCAGCGCTGTCGGCGGGCCAGGGCATTGTAGCGTTTTTCATCGAGTTCAATACAGACGTTATCAGGCCGTTCCTGCTCAATCACCTGCTCGACGAGATCGGCGGATTGCTCAGAGATATGGGCGGTACCAACCAGGAGGACAGTTTTCCCCGACAGGTTGATACACTGCACATCGTCTGGATAATCGCCGTGTGCAGGAAAGGGGACGTGGTTCATAATCTCGGGTAACGTGACGGGCAATGAGGGAGAAGTGATAAGTTAACCTGAGACCATAGCCACGATCACCTGCCGCGTAAAGGGGGTGGTGGCCTTGCCCGTGCACCAGCGTTTTTACAAGGGGCAAGGAATCAGGTTTCGACAGGGGAGAGTGCTTAACCTTTTTTTATCAGGAGTCTGCTTCCTGGATGGATCATGTTGGAGTTGAGATTGTTCCAGTCGCGAATCTCTTTGGTGGAGACACGAAACTTGCGGGCAATCGTCCACAGGGAATCGCCGTTTCGCACCCGGTAGGTAACGGTTGTCTTCTCTGCTGCCGTGGTAGCCCTGATTTTTTTCTGATCAGTAAGGAGAATCTGAGAGGCTCCATCGGCAGATACCTGCCGGGGAGGCGTCTGCCGAGCCCGGGCAAGTGCCGGCTTTCGCGCTGCGATACCGCCATCAATAAACAGGGCCAGCTGCCGCCCAGCACGGATCCGGCGGGCATCACTGATATCATTCCAGCGCATGATAACATCCACCGGCACGTTGTATTGCTTTGAGATTTTGGAAAGGGTCTCACCCTGTTGTATCTCGTGGAGGAGCATGTTACCGCCCTTGCTCGCATAATGGCTCTGCAGGGTCTCTCCCTCCTTGAGCAGTACGTATGTCGTCGTGCGGTAAGGGATGCGCAGCCGTTTTCCTGGTGAGAGCTTTGCACTGCGCAGGTTGTTGGCTTTGAGGAGGATGGTCTTGCTGAGACCATATTTTTTACAGACAGCAGTGAGGGTGTCACCTTTACTGATGGTGTGGGTCTTGAATTCGGTGGAGATGACCGGGTGGAGACGTTTCATGTTATCAGCCACCAAAGTTGCCGTCCCTGCAGGTATTTTGAGCCGGTAGTCACCGGCCTGGGCCGGTGTTTGGTTGCGGCGCAGCTCGGTATTGAGCCTTCGGAGCTCCTTGACGCTGGTCTTGGCACAGACGGCTATAGCGGCCAGATCCGTGCGAGCAGCAACAGTAATATACTCGTATTCTACAGGATCCCTGTAGTGGACATCGGCAAATCCATACTGCTCAGGCTGCTTGGCGATACGTATCGCAGCAATCAGTTTAGGGACATACCGCTTGGTTTCTGTCTGCAGGTATTTTTTATCAGCGAGCTGCCAGAAAGAGGTTACCTTGTACTTGCTGAGTCCCCGGGCGATTTTGCCTTCGCCGGCATTATAGGCAGCCACTGCCAGGTGCCAGTCATCAAATTCCTCGTGCAGATTGGAGAGATAGCGGATGGCTGCCTGCGTGGATTTCTCAAAATCACGTCGTTCATCCACCCAGGAGTTGATACGCAGACCATAGTTCCTGCCGGTGCTGGCGATGAACTGCCACATGCCTGCGGCACGAGCCCGGGAATAGGCCTTTGGGTTGAACCCTGATTCAATCATTGCCAGATACGCCAGATCACGCGGCAACCCGGCCTTTGCCAGTTCGGACCGGATATAGGGAAGATACTGACCTGAGCGTGCCAGCCAGCGGGCAAAGTACTTGTGCTGCCTGGTCTGGAAGAGGTCGATGTAGGCCTCTACCTGCCTGTTGTTCACCAGGGGGAAGTCTGAAAGGGGTTCGGGGTCAGCAGGTGCTGTTTCAGTAATGACTTCAGTTTCCTCGGGCCCTGGCACTGTGTCCCATTGCCCGGAATGGTCCAGGAGGTTCAGTTCCTCTTCAAGGGCCTCCTCGGATTCATTAGGCTCATAGACGATGTCCTGGGGGCGTGTCTGCGCCTCCTCTTCCCGGAAGAGAGCGCTTGTCGTGTCAAGGAGTGCCGCCGGGTCAAGAGAAGAGCAGCCTGAAAGGAGCAACACTGCGAGCAGATGAACAAAGAGTATCCGCAGGGATCTATATGTATTCATGTTGAATTCCGGTATCCTGCGCCAATATATGCTGGTAATGGGTATTGTTTTTGGTGAGCGCACAAGGTACTGTGGCATTGTTGCGCAGACAATTGCGCTCCTAGATACTGCAACTGTTGTGCTTTTACAAGCAAAATCGTATTGTTGCCGCTGTAATTGACAATATGCGATGGCTGGACAGGAAAAACGACCCCAGGAAAAAATGTCTCTGTGACCGATAGGGTGGAGACGTTGATCTCCGGGATACATTTCGTTGTGCTCAGCCCCATGTCTCAGTAGCCAAACTTGAACCGATAGCGCCTGCTCAAAAATGGTACGTTTTTTCAAATATCTATTTTTTCTTTTACTAACGTTGACCCTGCTTGCCGCCGTGGCAACAGGTGCGGGACTCTACTATCTGGTTGTTCTCCATCCCGGCGAGGAGATCAGTGAGGAGTATATTGCGTCTATCCTGGGGCGGGAAAGCCCTGTCTATTACGCTGATGGTCAACGGAAGATGGGGGTGCTGTTTCAAGATTATCACCGGCAATATATCACCTATGCACGCATTCCAAAAGATTTCATCAACGCCATCGTTGCCGCCGAAGACGATCAGTTTTTTTCTCACATCGGCATAGACGTTATGGGCATTGCCCGGGCGATGCTTGCCAACTACAAGGCCGGACGTATCGTCCAGGGTGGCAGTACCCTGACCCAGCAGACCGCCAAGAATCTGTTCAAGCGTGAGGGGCGCAGCTACCGTGAAAAACTCAAGGAACTGCTCTGGGCCCTGCGGCTTGAGTACCACCACTCCAAAGAGAAGATTCTTGAATTTTACTGCAATCAGTTTTTTGTCAGCGGCAATGGTCACGGCCTCGGAGTTGCGGCCCGCTATTATTTTGATAAGTCGCCGGCAGAGTTGACATTACTGGAATCGGCGTTCATTGCCGGCAGCGTCAAACGGCCAAGCTATTACAACCCGTTCACTGCGCGCAACCGCCAGCAGCCCGAAGTCGTCAGGGAGCGGGTGGATAAGCGTTTGGGGTATGTGCTGGGAAAGATGCTCAAGGCGGGGACCATCGGCATTACGGAGTACAACAGGGCCAGGGTGACCGAGCTGGAGTTCAGGCAAGGCAAGATGACCTTTGCCCTGACCACGATGATGGACCTGGTCAAGTCTGGTTTGCAACATCCGCTCGTTCGTGAGACCCTTGATGAACAGGGGATCTCCAATATCTCCACCTCAGGCGTGCGGATCATCACCACCATCGATTACCACACACAGCAAACAGCCCTGTACGCCCTACGCCGTCATTGCTCATTTCTGGATACACAGCTGCGCGGGTATTCGCGAGAAGAGGTCCAGACGAAGCTGCAAGACCTGGAATATCCAGGCGACGTGGAACTACAGCCCCTGGCCTTTGTCTTTGCCACTGTCAAGGAGGTGGACCGCAAGGGTAAACAGGGAGCCCTTGTCCGCCTGGATTTCGGAGAACAGCATCCGGAAGGCCTCATTGATGCTGAGGGCCTTGAACGGTTGAGCACTGCCCTGGCCAAGTACCGCAAGAACCGCTGGGCTGAAGTGGATGACAAGGATCGTGCCGCGTTACTGAAGGCCCTGCAACCCGGCGACCGGGTCTGGGTCAGTATACGTGCAGTTGACGAGGAACAAGGCGTACGGTGCGACCTTGAAAAGTATGGGGAGATGCAGGGAGCTGCCCTGGTTTTCCGGGAAGGCGCGATCAAGGCCATGGCCGGAGGCCTGGAGAACCGGTATTTTAACCGCGCCATTGATGCCCGCCGCCTCATGGGATCGACATTTAAGCCCTTCTTATTCAGCGCTGCCCTGCAGCTGGGCTGGAACACTGTGGATCTGCTCGACAACCGCAGGGATGTTTTTGTGTTCATGAACAAGCCCTACTATCCCCGTCCCGACCACAACAGCCCCCATGAAAAAGTGTCCATGAGCTGGGCTGGCGTCACCTCGGAAAATGTGGCAGCGGTGTGGCTGCTCTATCACCTGACCGATCAGCTTGAGGCCCCCCGGCTGCGAGAGCTGGCCGCCAAGCTCGACCTGGCACCCCGTACAGGGGATGGCCGCGAAGAAAGTTACCGGGGGTTTCGAGGCCGCATCAGAGACGGATATGGCATTGTCGTCAATCAGGAGATGTTGCGTCAGGCAGCCTATGATACCGCCGTAAAACAGCTGGAACCAGATTTTCTTTTCGATGGCAGGGAGAACGAATACGAGAAACTCAGACGCCTGCACTACGGACTGGGGTTTGCAACCTATCGGCAACAGCTGGCCAGCGAGCTGAAGGAGAAAAATCTCGAGAGCCGCGAGCGTGTTGAGCTCCAGCTGCGGGGTTCCCTATTGCAAAACTCCTTTCTTGATCTTACCGACATGATGCCAGAGGTAGAACGGATTCAGGCAGAGATGGACCAGCAGGCCGAAAAACTGTTCTCGTTTTTGGGGGTTCTTGGCCCGGCAGAGACACCGTTGATACCCGGTACTTTTGTTCTCGATGACCGGGAAAACCTGATATATACGCACCGGACAGCACTGCCCGAAACCTGGCGGCCTGTCAACCCTGGTCGGCTGCTCGAGCAGCTGGCCGCCATGGAGCCGGCGGCCCGGAACCAATTGTGGCAGAATATTCTTCTCGAGGGAAAGATCAGTCTGCGCACCTGTCGACAGGTGAGAGGCCAGATGGAGCGGGAACTGACCCGGCTTAATGAACTATCGCCGTATTCCATGGAGGTGTTACTGGAGATCAGGGATTATCGGGTTATGCTCGGACTACAGTACCTGCGCCAACTGGGAAAAGCCTGCGGCATTGAAAGCGCGCTGCAACCGGTGCTCAGCTATCCTCTCGGCGCCAATGTCGTCACCCTGGCAGAGATGGTCCGTATGTATGAGACGATGGTGAATGGCAATCTTATCGGGGTGGTACCCGAAGAGAGCAGCGGTGAGGATGCGGATCCCGGTGACAGGAACGGGCTCGCTATCATTGATCGCATTGAACTCCCCGGCGGCCACCAAGTCTACACGCGTGAGCCCCTGCGTATGCCGGTTTTTGATCGTCGTATCTCCACCGCCCTCATCAGTATTTTACAGAACACCGTCCACTATGGTACAGGGCGGCTGGCGGCAAAGACTGTCCGGTTGCATTCGGAGGACCCTCTTCGGGAAGAGGAGCTGGCCATGCTTGACCTGCCCCTGCCCCTGGGTGGCAAAACCGGTACTGCCAACCAGTTTCGCAATGCCGCCTTTGTCGGGTATGTCCCGGTGCTCTCCTCTGTCGATGGGGCGACCCTGACCCCGGAGGACGGCTATACCGTTGGGGTGTATACAGGCTTTGATGACAACAAGCCCATGACCAAGGGGAGCAACCGAATCTCCGGCTCTTCAGGGGCCCTGCCCATCTGGCGTGATATCGCTCAATCATTGGTGACTGGTGAAGAGGTGGCCGAGCATGCCGATCTGGTGGAATTGAGTTTTTCAGGAATCGGCCTCAGATACCCGGACCTGGGACAGGTTTTTGTGCCAGTGAACCCTGATGAGGGCGGCCGAATGACTGGAGACCCCATGGATAGTACGCCGAGAATCTCCCCAGTGGCTCCTGCTGTACTGACCTTTGGCCGCCACTCTGCAAATGGGTTTTTCGACCCGGAGCGCTTTTTTCTACCGATAGATCCACCCGGATAAAATGGGATGGGCCGTAGAAAGAAATTGTCGTGATGGGAGGAATTTGCTAGGATATTCCTTAGATTGTCACTGTACAAGGCACAGGTATGTATCAGTCTATACCGATCTGCACCTTTGCAGTCGTGGCACAAAGGTACCCAGAAACGCCAACCACCACTTTTTACCATTAAAATCCGTGATGACCGCCCTTCTTCTGCTCCGACGTTTCCCTATACTCTCCTGTCTGCTTGTAGGAGCATTCCTCTTTGGCTGTGCTCCTCCCAAAAAAATCACCCCTCCTTACAAAGAGCGGTACAGCAAAGCATTGCCAGGACAACAACATGACAACAGAGCCACAGACATAAAAAAAACGCAACCGCCCCCCCCCCCGACACCTCCTGTTACTGTTGACCCAGCCCTGCTCCTCCCTGTCATGACCATGGTCGATGACCGTATCTATGCCTATGAAAAGAAGATGCAGGAGTGGGAGCGCGTTGTCAGTGAAGACAAGCTTCACCACACTGACCAGGAGCAGCGGAACCGCATTGATCGGTGCCGTCAGCAGTTGCAGGAAGTGCTGATGGAGTATACTGCTCTGCATCGGCGGCTGTTGCAAAAGGAAAGCCTACCTGCAGCTCAGCTTCTCGCCGAGGATTCCCTGTTGCCGCTGAGCAGTGCTGACATCGCCTATCTCGAAAGCGGCTGCAGGGAATTTCGGACCAATCTGGAAACCTCAACCCTTGCTGCTGCCTCGGCACAAGGTAACATGCTCGACCAGGAAAAGGAGATCAATGCGGCGAGTGTGCTTGGCAACTGGGGGCAGGTTATTGAGCGGTATCAGGCCCTGCCGTTGAATCCCGGAGAGAAGCCCTCGTTTGCAACGACCTATCAGTATGGCCAGGCGTTGTTACACACTGGCAGAGAAGCCGAGGCCAGGAATGTTTTCATTGGGCTGCTTGATGATATCCGCCGCAAGGATCAAGCGTTGTGGGAATTCCGGCTGTTGCAGTTGATCGGTGATCTGGAGTTTGGCCTCGAACTCTATGAGCAGGCGAAAAGGCAGTACGCTGAGCTTGACCGTTCCTACAAGGCGCTCGGCGAGACCCAGGAGTGGGCCAAACAGCAACGGCAGGCCCTAGATATAGCATATACCCAGAAAACAGAGGTCAACGATTATGCGGCATTTCTCAAGGGATATCTGGCATATGACCCCTCCAGAGACGGATACCGCGTTGTAGAAAAAGGAGAGGCATTTATCGCAAAGTATCCTTATTCACCGGTGGCTTCCAACGCTGAACAGCTGATCAAACGAGCCAGGATTGATGCGGCCAAATGGCTGGAAGAGTCGATTGCGCAGGTCGATCTCCTCGCCGCCGAGGGGCGTTACCGCGAAGCACTTTTGCAGATCGAACAGATTCCGTTGGACATTCTCCCCAGAGAACAGCAGGAAATGCTCAGGCGTAAGACAGGTGAACTGACCACGGCTGAGGCTATTTCCATTGAGACTGAGCAACTGGCCGAGCAACAGGCCCTGGAGGGACGCTGGAACACGGCCATGGTTCACCTTGAAAACAAGGAGTATGATCTTGCCATCGAAGGTTTTACGGGGATGTCGGGTACCTCCTATGAGCAACAGGCTCAGGAGAAGATCCTTGAGGCAACAGAGCTTGCCGCCAGTGAGGATCGTCGTCGCGCCGCCGAACTCTTTGTCCGTGCCAGCCACAGTCCTGATCTGGAAACCAAGAAAAAACTGCTTTTTGCTTCGAGACAGCTGGTACAGGATATCCTTGTGAAATACCCGCAATCGGAGTTAATTGAAAAAGTTACCAGAAACCTAACCCGTATTGAAGAGGAGATCAACAGGCTGGATCCAGCCCTGCTGATGACGCCGACCACTCTTGAAGGCGTACCGGCGGCAGGCGCAACAGGTACCACCGACAGAGGGAGTGGCACACTTCAAGCCAACTGAACTATTGAGAGGAGAAACAGGGAGCCCCGAAATGGAGAACAAAAAAAACAAGATCATTGCTGCCTTAGCGGCCCTGCTTATCATCGGTTCGATCTGGGGGGCGACAGGACATCGTCGTGCCACAAACATGAAGGCGGAGGTTGCAACACTGAAGACCGAGCAGGAGCAGGTCTCAGCTCAGGCTGTGCAGGCTGCGGAAACCGAGGCTCAGCTGCAAAAGTCCCTGGAAACTAAAGAGGGGCAGTTGGTAAAGGCCAAGGAAGAACTGGTTGGACTACGTAAGGCGACCAAGGGCCTGGAAGCGGCACTCTCCGAGCGTGATGCCCGCATTCAGATGTTGGCGGAACAGATCGAGGTACTACAAGGCAAGGGACAGGTTGATGCGGACAGGGTCGCTGAACTGCAAGCAAAGCTTGATGCTACGGCAATGGAAGAGGCGGCCACCAGGGAAGAAATGAACAACCTCGTCGAAGCCGATACTCAACTGCAGAATGCCCTTGCGGAAAATAACAAGGTTATCGACCAGCTGGAAAAAGAGATTGCAGCAAATCTCGAGCAACTGGCATCAACCCGTGAAGAGTTTGCCCTGCTCTCCGGAAAGATGGAAGCCGCCCAGGCCCAGATTCTTGGGCTGGAAAAGATTGTCGAGGAAAAAGAAGCCCTCCTTGAAGAGACCAACGATGAGCTCGACAAGGTCAAAACCAACACGGACGTGTTGCTTGGGGAGATCACCGACCAGCAGGATGCTCTGCAGGAAATGTCTGTCGAAAATGGAGAGCTGGTGAAAAGTCTTGCTGACAAGAATGAGGAGATCGCTGCCTTACAGGAGCAGCTGATGCAGACTCCTGTGCAGCCTACCCAACAGTAACCACCTGATACTCTTTTTGTTGAGCGTTTTGGTGACTGTCTCTGCCCGGCCTTGTGCCGGGCCTTTTCTTTTCTGCTGGGCAATGAACAGCGCTTACCTCTCCTGCTCGTGCCGGGAGTTCCCTTGCGCCAAGTGATGAGGTACTCCTGTGACCGAATGGATTAACGGTGTGTGGGAGGCGACTGCCGTCAATCCCCATATCTGGGGAATGACCCTGGCGCTACCACTGCTCATTATCGGCCTGGCCGGGACAGTACTCCCTGTCCTGCCGGGAACCCTGATACTTGTCAGCGGCTTTGTGGTGTATGGCCTGGTCGCCGGCTTTGACGAGCTGGGGGTAAGATTCTGGCTGATGCAGGCAATCCTTGTCAGCTTGAGTTATCTCCTGGATTTTCTCGCCACTGCATTCGGTGTCAAGGTTTGGGGTGGTTCCAGAGCGGCCATGTGGGGCGCCCTCCTCGGTTCACTGATGATTTTTGTCCTCGGGCCGCTGGGATTGATTGTCGGCCCCTTTGCCGGTGCTGTCCTTGGTGAACTGCTCATGGGAGCCCAGATGCATCAAGCCTTGCGTTCGGGTTTTGGCTCTTTTGTTGGGTTTCTCGGCGGCGCCATGGCTAAGATATTAATCGGCTGTGTTATGGTCGGGCTTTTTTTGTTCCGCCTCGGGTAAAGGAGATCTGTTTTCACCTCTCATCCTATCACAACAGCCAAGAGCCATACTGACAAGATTGGTTGCGAACTCTGGGCTTGCCAGGGCCACTCAAGATTACCCTTGAACTCTCGACGGGATTGTTCGTTTCATCCCTGGCCCTGGTGCAAAGCGATTATCTTCTCTTTGCAGACATCAAGGTTGGTCAACCAGCCGCCAACGGTGACCGCTGGCACAAAAGACTGTCCGTTGCGGTCAGCCTTTTTATTGGATCAGGCAAACTGTTGTGGTAGAGGTGAAAAACTTGCCTTCATCTGCAGAGCAAATCGATATACGCTAGTCTTTTGCTGCTTTTTTTAATTCATTTGGACGAAAAGGCTGAAGGTCGAGCGATACAGATCACAGCGAGTTTATTCAGTGTCTCTCTGGTCAATTCCCCTGATAGTAGACAAAAAGAATCCCATGAAAAAAAATAACAACCTCAATAATGCTCCTTCACCTGAGGAAATTCTTCAACTATTCTTCGGGGATCTTTTCCCGTTATCGTCCGTAGCTATGAAGGGGCTATATTATGCGGAGATGGCCCAAGATATGGAGATAATTTCCAAAAAACATAAACAAGCCTGCAGTAGAGAGCTACCTGCCTACAGGGTAAAATTTTAACCTTTTTCAAGAACGACAACCTCAGGTTTCCTTATGAAATTTGCACCGATACGGCGATCCTTGGTAGAGCCCCTCTACTCTATTTTGACGTTAAGCCCAAAAATAACTTATTGGAAAGAACTTGAACAATCGCAATTTTTTTCTACAAAACAACTTCGTACCATTCAAGTAAATCGTCTGAAAAGCCTCCTTAATTTTGTGTGGTCACAAAACAATTTTTACAAGCAGCGTATGAAAGAGGCAGGACTGACTCCTGCTGATATCGGCAGTATCGAAGATCTCCAGCTACTTCCCATACTTACCAAAGCAGAGATACAAGCGCATCCTGAAATACTGCTAAGTCAGGGATATACTGTTTCAACCTTACAGCAAGCCAAGACAGGAGGATCCACAGGTACTTCACTACAGTTGTTCTTTACAGAAGAATGCAGTGAATTGCGCAATGCCTGCGCTCGACGTCATGATTGCTGGACAGGCTGGCGCCCAGGCGAGCCAATTGCTGCCTGCTGGGGCAACCCTAAACTTCCACAGGCAATAAAAGACAAGGTAAAAAACATCCTTCTTCAGCCATATTTTTATCTGGACACGATGCAGGTGGATGACGAGACGATAAGAGCATTTGCCAGAAAATGGCAAGAAATCAGGCCAACGCTTCTCTATGGTCACGCTCACTCGATTTTCTTGCTCGCCCAGTATCTTAACACCCTGAAAATTACCCTACCGGCCCCCAAAGGAATTCTTTCCACATCAATGATGTTAATTCCTTCTGAACGAAAGTTAATCGAAGAGACTTTCGGGCTCCGTGTCACTGACCGCTATGGTTGCGAAGAGGTAAGTCTTATTGGGAGTGAATGTGAAAGGCATAATGGCATGCATCTAAACGTTGAGCATCTCGTTATTGAATTTATTGATGAAAAAAACAAGCCTGTCGCCCCGGGCACACCCGGACGAATAATTGTCACCGATCTTCAGAATCGTGCTATGCCATTTATTCGTTACAGCGTTGAGGATGTAGGTGTACCTTCTAACAGGCAGTGTCCGTGCGGACGAGGATTACCATTAATGGAACAGGTTACCGGCCGGGTCGCTGACTTCCTCATTAAAGACGATGGTTCAAGAGTTGCCGGTGTTTCGTTGATTGAAAATACATTGACAAAGATACCAGGGATCATGCAGATGCAAATCATCCAAAATGATATTCGGCGCTTTGTACTGAAAATCGTCCCCGACGCACATTTTTCCCAAAGTACAGTTGATAAGCTGCGAAAATATTTTTCTCAATTATTTGGAACAAATGTCGAGTTTCACATCGAGCAGGTTACCAAAATTCAACCTGAAGCCAATGGAAAGTACCGTTTTTCTATTTGTCGGCTACCATAAAGTAAGTCTCTTGTAAGCAATCAACGTAACTTGCCAAGAACTCTCCAGGTGAGACGATGTTTGGCTGTAGAATTAAATTTCACCTCACCGAGAGGGCCCCTCTGAAACCCGCCTCGCGAATCAGACTTGTTCAAGACCGACTAATTGAGCGGTACTCTCGTCTTTGCTAATGGCCTCGAAGGCTGGGCTGTATTTTCTGGACTTTTGCTGCATGTCAGCTCCTTTTTTACGCTGACTTATCGCCTGGTACCTTGTCCAGTTTTTCAGGACCACCACCGATCTTTCACACGCATGGGGTGAAAGGAGGTCAAACAGGGATGTGACCGAAGACAACGGCAACAAAAAAACGCCGCAACCCCTTACAGGTTGCGGCGTTAAAAACTTTACGAAGTCTTCTAAAAACTACAAAAATGGTGCCGAAGGCGAGACTCGAACTCGCACGGCCGTGGGCCACTACCCCCTCAAGATAGCGTGTCTACCAGTTCCACCACTTCGGCACAATACTGTTGACGTCGTTATTGTTTCGGTTTCGCCTCCTGGGCTGACGGTTCTGCTGCCTCAGCGGCGGGAGTAGGCGTGGTCGCCGCCGGTTCCGCCGAGTTTTCCGCTGGCTGCTCGATGACAACATCACGCATGACCGATCCTGTACTCTTATGGGCGGCAATATATGCCAGGCTGATGGAGGTCACCATAAAAACGATTGCTGAAGCCGTCGTGATCTTATTGAGCAACGGTACAGGGCCTTCGGTACCAAACAATGACTGGCTTGAACCACCAAAGCTCGCACCAATATCAGCACCCTTGCCATGCTGCAGTAAAACAATGCCTATCAGAAACAGGCAAACCAGCACGTGAACGATAATCAGTAAATTGGTCATGAAAAATGGATAATCCGGTCAAAAGACTCAGGTTGTAACGCTGCACCGCCTACCAGGGCACCATCAATATCCGGCTGCGCCATGAGGCTGTCAACATTATCTGGTTTAACCGAGCCACCATACAGTATTCTTATTTGCTCAGCAACACTTTTATCATAGATTCTTGCCAGCAGTTCTCTCAAGAAAACATGTACCTCCTGAGCCTGCTCCTTTGTCGCGGTCTTACCGGTCCCAATAGCCCATACAGGCTCATAGGCGACAACCATCGTACCAGCCTGTGCAGCGCTCACTTCAGAGAAACCTGCGCGTAACTGCTTTTCCAGCACAATAAAGGTGTCTCCTGTCTCCCTGTCGTCGAGCGTCTCACCGAGGCAGAAAACCGGGACAAGGCCAAACGCCAGCGCCCCTCTCACTCTCTGGTTGACCAGCTGGTCATCTTCTCCGAAGATGGACCGGCGCTCGGAGTGACCGACAATGGCCATCACCGCTCCCGCTTCTTTGAGCATAACCGGGCTGATCTCACCGGTGAATGCGCCCTGCTCTTCCCATGCAACATTTTGCGCAGCAATTTGCACAGACGACGCCCTTACAGCCTCAGCCACAGTCGACAATGCTGTAAACGCCGGCGCGATCATAACGTCCCGGTCCGGGCAGTCAGCACTGCTGTTGGCAACGGCCCGCCCCAGTTCCACAGCCTCTGCGAGGGTCAGGTGCATCTTCCAGTTTCCCGCAATCAACGGTCTTCTTGCCATCGTTTACTCCCTGTCAGGTATCTTGAATTCAACAACAAACTTTTTTGGCTATCCTCAACGTAATGCTGTAACACCGGGCAGTTCCCTGCCTTCCATCAACATCAAAAAGGCGCCTCCACCAGTAGACATGTACGAGATGAAATCCGCCTCACCAAATTTTTGGACGGCAGCGTTGGAATCACCGCCACCCGTAATACTCAAGGCATGACTGGTGGCTATTGCATGGGCCATCGCCATGGTGCCACGGGCAAAGGGGTCCATTTCAAAAGCACCCATGGGCCCGTTCCAGACGATGGTACGTGCACCGGCCAAGGCCTCAGTGAAAAGCAGCGCCGAAGCCGGACCGATATCTAAAGCCAGCCAGCCGGGAGGGATATCCTGGACGGTTACCCGGCGGCAGACCGCATCGACGGAAAAACTCTCCGCAGCAATCACGTCCACCGGCAGGTGAACCTTCACTTCCCGTTCCCGGGCAAGTTTCAGCAGGTCAGCAGCGGTTTCCAGCAGGTCATCCTCCACCAGAGATCCACCGACGTCAACCCCCTGACTCTTGAGAAAGGTATTCGCCATGGCCCCGCCGATAATAAGCCGGTCCACCCGTGCCAGCATGTTCTTCAGCGCTCCCAGCTTACTTGAAACCTTTGCGCCGCCGACAACAGCGACCAGGGGTCGCACAGGGTGGGCAACGGAACGGTGAAACATATCCAACTCCTTTTCGAGGAGCAGCCCTGCTGCTCTTACAGGGACCAGCGCGGCCACGCCCACCACTGAGGCGTGACAACGGTGGGCAACGGCAAAAGCATCATTGACATACACATCGGCAAGTTCGGCAAGCGCTCCGGCAAACTCCGGATCATTGCTGGTCTCTTCTCCATGAAAACGAAGGTTCTCCAGCACCAGCACCTGCCCGTCCTCCAGGGCGTTCACCATGGCAAGCGTCGGCGCGCCAATACAATCCGGAGCCATCTGCACGGGTCGACCGAGTATCTCGCCAAGATATGCAGCCACTGGGGCCAGGGAAAACTTCTCCAGCCGCTGTCCCTTGGGCCGTCCCATGTGCGAACAAAGCACTACCCGGGCTTGGTGTTCCAGGAGGTACTCCAGAGTGGGAAGGGCGGTGCGGATCCGCAGGTCATCGGTGATCCGGCCAGCATCGTCCATAGGGACATTGAAATCCACTCTGACGAGCACCCGTTGTCCAGTAACTGGTATTTCACGAAGTAATTTCATCACGAATCTCCTTGTTGGACGATCATACGCATGAGGACTGCATCTTCAACCGGATCCCGGTAATATGCCGGGCGTCGCGCATACTCGAAAAAACCGACCCGCCGGTAGAGTCGCAGGGCCGCCATATTACCGAGACGAACCTCCAGAAAAAGCTGTTCAACGCCGCGATCGTGCAGGTACTCGGCTGCAGTAGCCAGGAGCAGACGGCCGGCCCCCTGTCGCCGATGCTCACGCCGAACCCCGAGACGCAGCAGTTCCGCTTCCGGGCCGACGAGACGAAACAGGCCGAACCCCACCTCTACATCGGTCATCACCAGCAGACACAGGCTGTTTTTGGTCTCCAGCTCACGGGCAATCGCAGCAGCACTCCACGGCCTGTCCATGCACGACTGTTCCAGGGCAGCCAGGGTTGCGAGATCGCTCCATTCCCCGGGCCGAACGTTCACAGCATCTCTTCGCCGACCTTGACTGTCAGGTCTCCCAGCATGTTGGTATAACTGCCCAGTTCATTGTCGTACCATCCGTAGATCACGGCCTGGGTCACGGGCACATCAAGCATCTTGGGCAGCCCTTCTGCGGGGATTCCGCTCAGGGCGGAAAGGTTAACCCTGATGGCCGCAGTCCGAGTATGAATCTCTGTGGACTCAATGATAGCCGCCGCCCTGGGGACCCCGATAATATCCGAACTGACATTTTGCTCTTCGGAGAACTGCAGATAAGGGGTGTCCGCCGCGAATGTACGGTAAATATCATGAATCAGTTCCCGTTTGACCGGGTTACCAAGATCATCCTGCAGATTGAGGACCAGGATAATCAGTGATCCTGTTGATGTGGGAATACGCACGGATTCGGCAATAAACCCGATACGTTTCATTTCCGGAATAACCAGAGCCAGGGCCTTGGCCGCACCTGTGGTGGTAAGGATAATGTTGTTTAAGATCGAGCGGTTCTTGCGCAGATCCTTAGCACCACCAGCGGGTAGCCGGTCCAGCACCTGCTGACTGCCGGTGGCCGCATGAACGGTGACCATCGACGCAGAGAGCATACGATCCGCACCGAACTGGTCCATAAGGGGCTTGATCATATAACTCAAACAGGTAGTGGTGCAGCTGGCCGCAGAGATGACCGTATGTCTGCCGGGATTATAGTCATCATCATTGATGCCCATGATGGTTGTCACCGCATCTTCGGGCATCTCCAGGCCTTTGGCCTTGATCTTAAAAGGTGCTGACAGGATGACCTTGTCTGCTCCCGCCTGCAGGTGGCCCCGCAGGGCGCCACGTCCCTCTCCCGGATCCGCAGTGGGGTCAGTGAAAACGCCGGTGCTGTCGACCACCAGCCGTACACCGTGTTCCCGCCAGCGAATATCGGCAGGATTTCTCGTTTCACGCAATATGGTCACGGGCATGCCGTTGACCTCCATGGTACCGGTGGCTTCATCGAGATTCTCAATCACCCGACCGCCGTTAAATCCATGAAGGTAACTACCGAGACGGCCATAGGTGGAATCCTTCTCGATAGATGCGGCAAGATCTTCCAGGCCCCGGCCAACTTCGCGACCGATATTAACAACAACCCCTGAAAAATGCCGACGGCCGGCATGGTGCCACAGCGACAGCTTCCCGATCCTTCCCAGTCCGTTCAACCCCAGTTTCATCAGTGCCCCTCCTCAATGGCTTTTCGTCATTTTTGACTAATGATTTTATGGCCTGTTCGACCCGTTACGCCTCGCTCTCTTGAATTATTCGTGTAAAAGAGGGTAATATGGGTTCTTTGACAAAGAAAACCGTGGGCCAGCGATACGTCTATAGCTGTATCACTACTATAGACGAAAAGCTGTAATGCCGAAAGACGAAAGCGTAAGATACCCGGTGACATCGTCTGCCCACGGTCCCGGGCCAAAACGAGCCACCTGAGGACGCTGCTCAAACCCCATGCAACTACACACACAACAACAGCAGGGTATCCTGCACAAACGCTACAAACGGTTCCTTGCCGATATTGACCTCCCCGACGGTAAAAGACTGACCGTCCACTGCCCCAACTCAGGTTCCATGAAAGGCTGCTCTGCACCAGGCAGCCCGGTCATCATCTCGCATTCGGACAATCCAAAACGGAAATATTCGTGGACCCTGGAAATGGTACAGGCCAGCGGTGTCTGGGTGGGCGTCAACACCTCGCTCACCAACAAAATTGTCGCTGAAGCCCTGGAAAACGGCACCATCGACGAATTTGGCAAACTGGACACCATACATGCGGAAGTCAAGACGTCTCTGGGAACCCGGCTGGATTTCAGGGTACATGCCCAAGGACAGCCGGTGTACATTGAAGTAAAAAACTGCTCACTGGCAGAGGGGCATACTGCTCTCTTCCCGGACGCGGTTACCACGCGAGGCACCAAACACCTCCTTGAACTCGCCCGGCTCCATGAGGCAGGTAACGCCGCAGCCGTTCTCTTCTGCGTCCAGCGTGCCGATGCCGATCGCTTCTCGCCTGCGGCCCACATTGATCCCGAGTATGCAAAAACATTATGGGCTGTTCACGATAAAGGCGTACAGGTTCTTATCTATCAGGCCAGGGTCACCCCCCAGGCCATCACCATAACAAACAAACTGCCACTCTCGGAGAACAGTTGACATGGGGTCCGAAAACAATGCTGTCATCCTCCTCAGCGGCGGACTCGACTCGACAACCGTGCTGGCCATGGCTGCGAACCAAGGCTATACCTGCAATTGCCTGAGTTTTCGCTATGGCCAGCGACAAGAGATAGAGCTGCAACGAGCCCAAAAGGTCAGCGAACAACTGGGCGCTGCACGTCATCTGGTACTGGAGGTGGATCTCGGTGCCATAGGCGGCTCTGCCCTGACAACAACCATTGACGTCCCCAAGGACAGGGAGATCGGCGACAACGAGATCCCTGTCACCTACGTCCCGGCGAGGAACATCATCTTCCTTGCCCATGCGCTGTCATGGGCTGAGGTTGTTGGTGCCCGCGACATCTTTCTGGGGATCAACGCTGTCGATTACAGCGGCTATCCAGACTGTCGCCCCGAGTTCCTTGACGCCTTCACCCAGATGGCCAACCTGGGGACCAAGGCGGGCAGCACCGGCCAGTCCTTCCACTTCCACGCCCCACTGATGCGTATGAGCAAAAAAGAGATCATCGAGCAGGGGGTGAGGCTTGGCGTCAACTATGGACTTACCCACAGCTGCTACGACCCGGTGGGCGAGCTTGCCTGTGGGCGCTGTGACGCCTGCCTACTCCGGCTTAAAGGGTTTGCCGAAGCAGGGCTCACTGATCCGGCACCCTACGTCAAGATCGAAAAAAGGTCGGGCTCCTGACATCGCCTTTGAATCAGAGCAGACTGTGGGTAGCCCTCCCTTCCACCAGGGTGAGAATGGCTCGCCCGGTCAGCCGCCAGTCAAGAAAGGGCGAGTTATGACTGCGGGAGACCACCTGGTCCCGGGAGTAGATAAAGGTCTGCTCCGGATCGATGACCGTGACATCGGCGGGTAGCCCCGGACTCAAGCTGCCGCCAGGAACCTGAAGGATTCGTGCCGGCGCCGTTGACAACAGCTCCATCAGCCGCAGAGGCTCAAGGGAACCATCGCGGACCAGGGCAAGTCCCAGTGGCAATGATGTTTCAAGGCCGATGATGCCATTGGCCGCAACAGCAAACTCCACCTCTTTCTCCAGCACCGAATGCGGGGCATGATCAGAGGCGATCGCGTCCAGGGTACCGTCGACCAGGGCCCGCCGCACGGCGTCCCGATCCGCCGCACCGCGCAGCGGTGGATGCACCTTGGCCAGGGTGTCGTACTCACCCACATCCTCGTCGGTGAGTGTAAAGTAGTGGGGTGCTGTCTCAGCACTGACCTGTACACCTCTCGATTTAGCGCTGCGAATCAGCTCCAGGGCAGCAGCAGTGCTGACATGGGCGATATGTACCGGTTTTCCAGTGAACTCGGCCAGGGCAATCTCACGATAGACCATGACCGCCTCAGCAATGGTGGGGATACCCTGCAACCCCAACCGGGTCGAATGAGCACCCTCGTTCATGACGCCCCTGCTCAGGGCTGGCTCCTCGCAGTGGGCAATCACGGTCAGTCCAAAATCACTGGCATACTCAAGTGCCCGGCGCATGAGCTGGGCGTTGACAACCGGATGACCGTCATCAGAGACAGCCCGAACACCCGCTCGACGCAACTCGCCAAACTCGGCCAGACGCTCTCCGTTGAGCCCCCTGCTGATGGCGGCAACGGGGTATACCCGGGCACTGGCGCTGGCAGCCCGTTCATGGAGGAGAGCGGTCACCGCAGTGTTGTCATTGACCGGCCTGGTGTTGGGCATGCAGGCCACAGCGGTGAAGCCGCCTGCTGCTGCGGCCTTTGTCCCTGACTGCACATCTTCCTTATACTCCTCCCCCGGCTCACGCAAATGCACATGCATATCAATGAGGCCGGGAACCACCCAGCATCCACTGGCGTCGACCGACTGGGCATCGTCAGCGGGAGAGGCTCCGGGTTCAAGCAGTATCCCGTTGCGGATAACCAGATCGCCGATTTCATCAATCCCCCGGAACGGATCAATGACCCTGCCGCCCTGTATATGCCAGGAGTTTATCATACTGTCTCCCCTCTTGCCGAGCAGACAACCCGACTCAGCTGTTTCCCATAACCAGATACAGCAGTGCCATGCGTACAGCCACACCATTGGTAACCTGATCGAGGATCACCGAGCGGCTGCTGTCCGCCAACTCAGGCGGCAGCTCTACTCCTCGATTGACCGGACCGGGGTGCATAATAATCGCATCCTCCCTGGCTACCCGTAAGACTCCTTCACCAATACCGAACTCTCTGGCATATTCCCTTAATGATGGCAGCAGCGGGTCATTTTGCCGCTCACGCTGGATACGCAGAGTCATCACCACATCGGCATCTCGTACCGCCTCTTCCAGCGAGGAACAGACCCGGGCACCCAGGTCCTCAAGCCCCTTGGGCATGAGGGTGGACGGCCCATAAACATGGACCTCAGACCCCATGCGGGTAAAACCTTCAATGGCCGAGTGTGCCACCCGGGAGTGGGCGATATCACCGACAAGGGCAATCTTCAGATCATTGAGCCGCCCCTTGTTATCACGGACAGTCAACATGTCGAGGAGACACTGGGAGGGGTGCTGGTGCATACCGTCTCCGGCATTGATTACCGCAGCGTTCACATACCTGGTCAACATGTGTGGGGCCCCGGAAAAACCATGGCGGACAATGAGGATGTCCGGAGCCATGGCCGCTATGTTGCGGGCCGTGTCCACCAGGGTTTCGCCCTTGGTGGTGCTGCTGGTGGGTGCCGAAAAATTAAAGGTGTCGGCACTCATCCTCTTGGCAGCCACCTCGAAGGAGAGACGGGTCCGGGTAGAGGGCTCGAAAAACAGGTGGATGACGGTATGGCCACGCAGGGTGGGCACCTTCTTGATGGGACGCGCCGCTATCTCCTTGAACGACTCCGCAGTGTTCAGGATGTGCTCAATATCTTCGGAAGAGAACTGGTCAATGCCAAGGATATGTCGATGCGGGAAAAAGTATCCTGTGGCCATATCGGTTGCTCCCTAATGAACCAGGTCTCCCAGGCGCCCCCAACGAATCGAAGTCCATCGGTCAAGGGAAAAAAGCGGCTTCTGCACGTCCCAGGACCAGTAAATAACCAGGGCCTTGCCCTTCACCGCTTTCAGGTCGACAAACCCCCAGAAACGACCATCAAAGGAGTTGTCACGATTATCCCCCATTACCAGGAGCTTGTTGGGTGGAACAGTCACCGGACCAAAGTTATCTCTGGGACCGGCCGAGGCTGGCAAAATACGGGTATCGGTCCAGGTACCATGAAGGTCGTTGAACGGTTTGCCGTTGACCATAACTTTTTTATCCCGGATCTCTACCACATCTCCTTCGACGCCGATGACCCGCTTGATGTAATCCAGTTCTGGATCCTGCGGATACCTGAACACCACGATATCATTGGCTTGAGGTTGTTTAACAGGAATGAGGACTTTGCCGGAGAAAGGTACCTTCACACCATAGATAAACTTGGTGACAAGGATATGATCGCCGATCTGGAGGGTTGGCAGCATTGACCCAGAGGGGATCTTAAACGCCTGGATAACAAATGTCCGGATGATCAACGCCAAGATGACAGCAACGACGATGGCCTCCAGATTTTCACGAATTGCTGATTTTTTTTCAGTGGTCGCCGTTTGTGTCACGAAAGGATACTCTATGATAAAAATTACAGGATAAACAAAAAAAAATCTCTGGACCGCCCGCAACCTACTCGAATCACCTCTAAAATTCAAGTTGATTCCACCAGCAGATCGCCACGAAATAAATATAATAATATTAAACAGTTACACTTAGATAAATCTCATACAAAATGGTAACTGATACTCTATCCCCTCGTTATTTCAACAGGAAAAAATACAAAATTTTACACTCGCCGCTTGACAAAGGTTTCCTTTTATGTGCTTAATACAGACAGGCAAGAATTTTCCAGTGGTTATCGACCGGTTGTACGGTTGGGTAGTATTCCACATCAACAGAGAAAAGACATCATGGCCAAGAAGGAACAACTCATCGTCGGGGTTGATGTCGGCTCCCATGCAGTCAAGGTATGCCAGCTTCAACAGACCAACAAGGGATATCGGTTGCTTGCTGTCGGCAACGCTGCTATTCCCCCTGGTGCTGTGGAAGATGGCGTTCTTAATGAACCCGACGAAGTGGGCAAGGCGATCACCTCCCTGTTGAAAAACCTCAAGATCAAGGCCACCAAAGTTGGCATCTCCATCTCCGGATACTCAGTCATCGTCAAAAAGGTCAGGATTGAATCCATGGAAGACGAAGAATTGGCAGAGTATATAGAAGCAGAAGCCGAGCAGTACATTCCATTTGATATTGATGACGTCTATCTTGACTTTCAGCGTCTTCCTTCATCAGGTTCGGGTAAGCACAATGATCGGATGGAAGTAATGCTGGTAGCAGCAAAAAAAGAAGTGGTCGATGACTACCTTGACATGCTGCGTGAACAGAAACTGCAGCCTGTCCTGGTGGACGTCGACGGCTTTGCTTTAGAAAATATCTGGCAAACTGTTTCACCCGCCGATTCCAATGTCGCCCTCGTTGACATCGGGGCCTCGAAGATGAGTATCAACATCATTGCCGACGGCTCCTCGGTTCTCGCCCGTGACATTGTTGTGGGCAGCGATCAGTTGACTGATCAGCTCGCTGCCGTCCTCGATATAGAATTTGAAGAGGCGGAACAAGTCAAACTTGGACGAGTAACGCTTACCGACGAACAACAAGGAGAGGTGGAAGACGTTTTCATCCGCATCTGCACCCAATGGATCCTGGAAATTAAAAAGGTCATTGATCTTTACTCCTCTAATTATCCTGACAAACCGTTGCAGGATCTGGTACTCAGCGGTGGCGGCTCCAAGGTAAAGGGACTGGTCGAGTTTATCGAAAAAGAGATCGGCATAAACGTCGTTTGTTTTAATCCCTTTGACTCCATGATGGTTAACGAACGCAAAATCGATCGGAACTATCTCAACTCTATAGCTCCTGAACTGGCCATCGCTACAGGGCTGGCGATTCGGCCGGCTATCATCTGAGAAGATCATGATCAAGATCAATTTACTCCCTATCCGTGAGATCAAGCGGCGCCAGAAGGCAAAGCAACAAATTGCGACCTTCTGTTTCGGCATTCTCCTTTTTCTCGTCGCTCTCGGCCTGATTGCCCTTTACCTGATGGCGCAGACGGCCAGGCTGGAAACAAAGCTTGACGGCCTTAAGAAAGAGACGGCAAAGTACACAAAAATCCTTCAAGAAATCAAGGAATTGGAGGCAGACAAGGCCGTCTTGAAAAATCAGATCATGGTGATTGATCAGCTGAAAGAGTCCTCTTCGCTGACGGTACACCTTCTCGACGATGTGGCCCGGCGTACCCCCAAAGAACGTATCTGGCTGAACTCGCTGAGCCAGAGCGGCCAGAATCTTACGATCAACGGCATGGCTCTTGACAACCGAACTGTGGCCAAATATATGGATGATCTTCGGACCTCTCCCTATATTCATTCCGTGAGTCTGGCCACAGCCTCAATGCAAACGTATGCTGGACGTAAATTGAAGTCCTTTTCGCTCTCCTGCGCTGTTGGCTCTCCGGTTGATGACGCAACATCGGATAAACAAGAGACAAAAAAGTAATCCCAGGTTCCGCATATGGCTTCCCCTAAATCACCCGGCAAGTTTGATGCCTTCATCGACAATCAGTACCGCACGTTTGATAAGCGCACAAAGCTGTTGATTGTTGTATTTTCTCTCATCATACCTGCGGTGCTGTGCTACTTCCTACTGTTCAAGCCGAGCCTTGACGAGATAGACACACTCAACAAACAGATAGTCACCGAACAGAAATCCCTGAAAAATGCGCGTAAAAGGGCCCGCAACAAGCCCAAACATGAACAGGAACTTGAAGAGGTCAAAAAGCTCTTTGCACAAAAATCTGCGATGCTCCCCAAGCAGCAGGAAATCCCTGACCTGCTCAGGAACATCTCTGATCTGGGTAAAAGCGCTGGGCTCGACTTCCTCAAGTTTGCTCCCGCTCGTGAAATCCCCAGGGACTTTTATGCGGAGATCCCGGTTAATATTTCGATTAGTGGCCCGTACCACAACCTTGGATTCTTTCTCGATCAGGTCAGCAAACTGGAACGTATTGTTACTGTCAACAATATCAGGCTGGGCTCTCCCAGAGAAGAAGAGACGGAAATGCTGCTGAATTCGGATTGCCAGCTGCTCACCTACCGGTTCACAAATAAAAAACTGCCCTCGGAAGAAAAGAAGAAAAAAAAGTAACTCTGCCATGAGATACGCTATGGTCCATCGCCATTTCATACGCCAAAATTTTCTACTGGGCGCCATGACCTTTGTCCTGTCAATCGCCTTCGCCTGCATCAGTCCGTCCATGGCGGCTCCACAGGCTGAAGAAGCGGCAATGCCGATCATGATTAAGGACGAGTCATCGCAAAAGCCTCCGGGCGAATACGAATATGCCCTTGACGATCGCCCCGATCCCTTTAAGCCGTTTATTGCCCCCCAAGAGACCTCCCAGCCCGATCCCAATGAGATCGTTGAAGAGGAGAAAGAATTACGGGGAATGCAGTTATTTGAACCCGGTCAGCTCAGACTGGTGGCAACCGTACTCAGGGAAGAGGGCGATAACTTTGCCATGGCCGAAGATGTTACCGGCCGGGGTTACCCTCTTGAAGAGGGTATGCTCATTGGTCGCCGGGGCCAGGTAACGTCGATTACTCCGCAAGAGGTACTGATAACTGAAACGGCCAAAACCAGGGCCGGTAAAGAACTGATAACAACCGTTGTCATGCGATTGAAAAACGAGGGAGACGAGTAGACATGCTTCATTTTCCTTTCCCCCCCCTACGACACCTTGCACCAGCGCTGAAAAAGACCGTAGGCGTGCTAACTTTCCTGTTCGGGCTCACCATGCTCGTTCCTGGTAATCTGCTTGCCAGCAACGTCATCAGCGGCGTCACGACAAAGAACTCTGACGAGGGCCTTATCGTCCGCATTAGAGGCTCAGAGGAACCGGCCTTCACCGTCTACGAACTGTTCAATCCGGCGCGCATCGTTGTTGACCTTGCTGGGGCCGAACTGCAACCCGGGACAACCCTGGCGCTTCCGGCAAGCACCGGGGTGACACTTACCAACAAGCAGCTTGAGGATTCCCCGTCATCGGTTCTCCGTCTGGAATTTGCGCTGGCAGGCTCCAGACCCTTTAAGGCCAAAAAGGAGAACACCGATATCCTGCTGACCATCAGTGATACCGCGCCGACCAGTCCAGGAGCCGTTGCTCGAGAAGGCGTCGTCATTGAGACTATTGATGTCGAGCACAGCGGCAAGCAGACAACGGTACACATTGCCGCCAACGCAGCAATTACCGACTACAGCTATGATGTTCTCGATAAAAAAGGGAGCTCTCCTCCCCGGATGTATATTGATATCAACAATGTCACCAGCGACGGCCTCATCAAGGAAAAGCTGGTCGGTACACTGCTGGACAAGATCCGAGTTGCCAAGCGAGGAACAGGTCTCCGTATCGTCATGGACAGCAGCAAGGACACTCTCTTCCCCTTCCAGATTGCTCCGGTGAAAAACGGCCTGGACGTTGTCATCGACGAAAAGGGTTCCACTGACCAGATCGGTAGCCTGATTGAAAAGAAAGCCGGAATTGCAAGCCAGCTGCCCACCGTCAATCCCCTGGAGAAGAGACTTTCACCTCAGGCGACTGAGCAGTCCCTGCAGGATGCTTTCAGTTTCTCCGGTTACACCAAGGAACGTATCAGTGTCGATTTTTACAAAATTGATCTCCACAATGTCTTTCGCCTAATTGGTAAGGTGAGTGGCATCAACATCATCGTTGATGAGGGGGTTGCCGGCACGCTAACCCTCGCCCTTGACGATGTGCCGTGGGATTTCGCCCTTGATGTCATCCTCAACCTGAAAAACCTGCAAAAGGAAGAACGGTTCAACACCCTTGTTATTCTTCCCAAGGAAAAAGCCTTTGCCTGGTCCAACAAAGCCGACAACAACCTCAGTTTTGAGCCTGATATTGCCGTCACCGAGCAGGAGTCCCTGCTCATTAAACAGCAGCAAAGCCTTTCTCCGGAAGTTTTTGCTGCCAAGGAAAAAATCGCTCAGGCACGGACCTTTGAAGAGCGCGAAGATTTCGAAACAGCGATCCGCCTGTATGAACAGGCCCTTGAAGGCTGGACCGACAATGCCAAGCTGGCCAACCGCATTTCATCACTGTACCTGGTACAACTTCGCCAGAACGCCAAGGCTGTCTTTTACGCGAAAAAGGCCCTTGCCCTTGACAAGGACCTGAGTTCCGCAGCCCTGAACGCAGCTATTGGCTTGGCCAGCATGCAGGAGTACCAGGAAGCACAGCAGTATTTTGACCAGAGCATCAGTGGAGATAAACCCAGTAAAGAAGCACTGTTCAGCTATGCGGTGTTCAGTGAAGACCGCAAAGCCTACGACAATGCCCTCAAGCTGCTCCAACAGCATGATGAACTGTATGGGGAAACCCTCAATTCCATGATCGCTGAAGCACGCCTCCTGGATAAAAAGGGCAGCACAGACGCGGCCACAAAAAAATACAAGGCTATTCTGCTCTCAGGGCTCCGGGTTCCACCGGACCTTATGAAGTATATCAAGGGACGAATTGCCTTCGAAGAAAATATGAACTAACCAGCTTATGAGACAACAGAGGAACTTTACCATGTATTGCTCAAAAAGATATCTCGCACTCTGCCTTTGTTTTCTCCTGGCTTCCTGCGTAAACTCTACTCAGCAAGCAGAAGATCCCGCTCAGGAGACGCCTCAGGAAGTCAACATGCCTGCAAAGGCGCCTGAAGCGGAACAACAACTTCCGGCACGATTTCAGCATCCGGTCTTCATGACGGACAGCGAGGTAGCCGATGAAACGATCGACACAACAGATGAGTTCGAGCTCAAGGTAGGCGCAACAATCCGCTCTACCGGTGGCCCGCAACCCCTGTGGGACATCATGAAGCGGCTGGCCAACTTGAAAAACATGACGGTTTCCTGGTCCAGTGATGTCGATATCAATGCCCTCGTTGACGTTGATATCAATGCCGAAGATAACTTCTTTGACGCCATTGACAACCTGTTGCGCCAGGTCGACTACTTTCACGAGGTAGAAGACAAGACCATTGTTGTTCGATACAAGGACACAAAAACATACCAGATCGCCATTCCCCAGATGGCTGGCAATTATGCGACAACCGTTGGCGGTAATTTCCTCACGGACAGTGAGGCGAACAACGGTACCGAAGGTACGGTCAAAATCACCAGCAATGAAAATAAATTCGACATCTGGGAAAACATCAAACGCAACATGGACACCATTATTGAGGTATGGAGTGTCCGTCGTGAAGTTAAAACCGTCAAAAATGACGAGGCAGAGGAGAGCTCGGACGAAGCCCAAGCAGATGGCGGAGAAGGAGCAACTGAAGCTGCCCCTTCAAGTGTAGGGGTAGACCTGAAGGCAACCGCCTATTACACCATTGACGAGAGCGTCGGCCTGCTGTCAGTCACCGCCCCGCGCCCCGTCCTCGACAAGGTAGATCTGTACATTAACAACCTCAAGAAAGAACTGTACCGACAAGTCTCCATTGAGGCAAAAATTATTGAAGTCTATCTCCAGGATAACTCCAAAATTGGCTTGGACTGGTCAGCGATCCTCAAAGACTTCAGTATTTCCGGCACCACGTTTTTTGGCACAGCAGGTGCGGGTGATAACGAACAGTTTAGGGGGCAGGTCTATCCCTGGATACCGCCAGCAGGTGATGAAGACTCTATTACAACCTTTGTCAGCAAGATTACCCTTAACTCGGTCAATTTCAACGTCCTGCTAAACGCCCTGAATGAGCAGGGTGACGCCAATGTCCTCTCCAACCCCAAGCTGACAGTGCTCAACGGTCAGCCGGCGCTTATCAGTGTTGGCAGGGATATCGCCTACATCAAAACAGTCTCTAGAAACATCGACAATGCTGGCAGCCAAAACGAAACTATCACGTACACTGCAGAAGTGGACAACGTCGTCGAGGGTGTTGCCCTTGGAGTTATGCCTTCTATCGTCAATGACAGCAAAGTTGTCCTCCACCTGACCCCCATCACCACCGACTTACTTGACGATCCCATTGAATACCGCTCGTTCGGCGATCAGGGACTCGAAGTTGGCCTGCCCAGAATTGGTGTCAGAGAGATGTCGACCATGGTGGAAGTCGAAAATGGTGAGATGCTCGTCATTGGTGGCCTCATTGACAAGACCGAATCAACAAATGGCGCCTTCGCACCAGTTGTTGGCGATATCCCCATTATCAAATATCTGTTTGGTTACGAAGAAAAAATCATGCAAAAAAGGGAACTCGTCATTCTGCTTACCCCGACGATACTCTAGGAGAACTCAACCGTTATGTGGAACAGGAGAAATAACATGAAGATCGGCCGCTATCTGCTTATCGGGTTTATGGCACTGCTTCTTGGCGGTTGTGGGACCACGATACAACAGTCGTTGAAAGTGTCACCAGCCGCTAAATCGAATGTTGGTGCTGAACGCAGAGTCGTTATTCTGCCCTTTGCTGACTACTCGTATGGCGATGATCTTGAAAGCGCATATCGCCGCAATCTTTTCGTCAACGAGAATCTCACAGACCAACTCGTTTCGCACAGCTTCAACCTGCCGGTACAGGAGGATGTCTTCCTCTACCTAGTTGATCAGAATATTATCAACGTCGTCGCCTACGAAGAAAGCAAAACCAGCAGCCTCGAAAACGAGCTGAAAGGGGGCGAGTGGGGGCCACAGATGCAACGTCATCTGCAAAAATATATCGAGATGACCAATCAACGTGGCGTCAGTAATATGCCTGTGCTGGAAAGCCCTGGTACCCATGGCCTAACCTCCCAGGAAGTGGTCAAACTTGGGCGGCACTTCTCTGCGGACTACATCCTCAGGGGACGAATCATCCAGTACAAGGATCGTCAGGATCCTTCATGGGCACCCTGGAAACGCGGGGTCCTCGGCTTCATGACCGGGGTAACCAACAAGATTGCCTTTGGCCAGGCGGCCGCAGACAAATATGACAATCTCGGTTATCTTGTTGCAGGCGGAACCTACGGCGGACTCATAGGCGACGGGGCAAACTGGCCTTACACCCATGAGGCCGATCAGACTATCTTTGGTGTCTCAGGAGGAACCATTGGTAATCAGGTGGTCTGGGGCGCCATTGGCGCTGGCCTTGGCCATATGTCCAGTCAGTCAGGAAGAATTCCCCAGGCAGTGGTTCAACTGAGGGTCTGGATGCAGGATGCCTATAACGGCGATGTGGTCTGGACCAACCGAGTTGACGTAAAGGTTTCACCTGAATCGGTGCTCGCTGATTACCAGTACGATGCCCTCTTCGAGACAGCTACCGAGAAAGCCATTGCTACCCTGATCGAAAATTTCGTAACAACCCTGTAACCTCTCTCTTTCATCACCCATAAAAAAAGGAGCAGCCCGCACAGGCTTGCTCCTTTTTTTATGGGTTTTCTCGTAAAAAACTCTCAGGCGTCAGCTTTCTCTTTTTTGGCATTCTCGTACAGGGCGACAAAGTTTATCGGCTCCATGAGAAAGGGCATAAATCCGCCATCCACGGAAACCTGACTGACAATCTGCCGGGTAAAGGGAAACAGCATGAGGGGGCAGTCGACAGCCATGACCCGGCCCAGATGCTCCTCAGGGATGTTCTTGAGATAGAAAACCCCGGCGTGTTCTATCTCAAGTATGAACAACACATTATCTTCGGCCTTTTTATCAACCACCTTGGCGGTGATAGAGATGGCGACCTCGTAATTGTCGTTCTCTATGGCCTTATTTTTGAGCTGCAGATTAAAATCGACCTTGGGCTCAGTATTGCGGGCAACAAAAACCCCGGGGGTGTTTGGACTCTCAAAGCTGAGATCCTTAACATACATCTTCTGCAGGCGAAAGACAGGCGCCTCGTTACTGGTTTTCTCGTTCTGTTCTGCCATGATTCTTCCTGGGTAAGGGTTAACTCTCTCGGCAGGCACTCTGCTGCCGCTCTTCATCACGCTACTAAAAAAAACTGCATCGGTATATCAGCCGGTATTGCCGTTTAAGATCTGTTGCAAAAATTTTCCAGTATAGGACCCGGAGATTTTACAGAGCTCCTCAGGAGAACCACAGCCGACCAGCCTACCGCCGCCATCACCTCCTTCCGGCCCAATGTCAATGATATAATCAGCGGTTTTGATCACATCAAGATTATGTTCAATGACGACTACAGTATTACCGGTACTGACCAGCCGGTCAAGCACATCCAGCAAATGCCTGATATCGGCCGGATGCAGTCCGGTCGTCGGTTCATCAAGGATGTACAGGGTCTTGCCCGTGGATCTTCGGCTCAGCTCCTTGGCAAGCTTCACCCGCTGGGCCTCACCACCGGAGAGGGTTACCGAGGACTGTCCTAAGGTGATATACCCGAGCCCCACGTCAAAGACCGTCTGCAGGCGATTCTTGATGGGAGGGATATTTTCAAAAAATCCCAGTGCCTCCTCTACGGTCATGGCGAGAATATCCGCAATGGTTTTACCGCGATACCGGATATCGAGGGTTTCCCGGTTATATCGTTTCCCCTGGCAGCTTTCACAGGTCACGTAGATATCGGGGAGAAAGTGCATGGCAATACGGAGCACGCCATCACCTTCACAGGTTTCACACCGTCCTCCCTTGATATTAAAGCTGAACCGTCCGGGCTTATAGCCCCTGGCCCGTGATTCTGGCAATCGAGCCAGCAGTTCCCGGACCGGCGTCAGGACACCGGTATAGGTTGCAGGATTGGAACGAGGTGTTCTACCGATGGGACTCTGGTCGATATCAATAACCTTGTCAATCTGCTCCATTCCCCGCAGTACTCCAGCCGTCTGTACCTGACCACGCTCACGGAAATACTGCTGGGCGCCCTTTAGCAGCGTTTCAATGACCAGCGAACTCTTGCCGGAACCGGAAACGCCGGTGACACAGGTCATGACCCCCAGGGGAATGTCCACGTCAAGATGTTGAAGATTGTTGACGCAGGCACCCTTCACCACGATCTTGCGGCCGCCTTTTCCAGGGACTTTTCTCCGTTTTTTCGGTACCGGAATCTCCATGCGCCCGGAAAGATACCCGCCGGTCAATGACGCCTCGCAGTCAAGCAGACCCGCCACAGGCCCGGCGTACACAATATCGCCGCCATGGACACCTGCTCCCGGGCCAATATCAAGAACAAAGTCTGCAGTGGCGATGGTGTCAGTATCATGCTCGACAACGATAACCGTATTGCCCAGATCACGCAATTCGGCAAGCGTCTTAATAAGTTTATTGTTATCACGCTGATGCAGACCAATACTTGGCTCATCAAGGATATAGAGGACCCCAGCTAACCGGGAACCAATCTGGGAGGCAAGACGAATTCGCTGTGCCTCACCCCCAGAAAGGGTTCCAGCCTTTCGCTCAAGAGACAGATACCCCAGCCCAACCCCCTGAAGAAAACTGAGCCTTCCTTTAATCTCCTTGAGGAGAGGCCCGGCAATCATGGCCCGCCTGGTGTCAAACTCAAGGGTCTCCAGTACACACAGGAGCTGCTCGATGGAGTATCCTGTCATATCCCGAATGCTAAGATCACCCACCAGGACCGCCAACGCCTCTGGTTTAAGCCGTGCACCCTTGCAGTCGGAACAGGGCTGTTCCGTAATAAAGCGGGAGATCTCTTCCCGTACCCGTCCTGAGGAGGTCTCGCGAAACAGGCGATTCAGGCGCGGGATAATCCCTTCAAAGGGGATAGTTGCAATCATGTTTCGCCGACCACGGTGGGTAAAGGCTACCTTTTCCCGACCTGAACCGTACAACAACACCTCTTTTGCCCGTTTGGGCAGTGAACGAAAAGGTGCATCCAGGCTAAAGTTGTAATGGCTGGCCAGCGCCTCCATCCACTGTGCTGCATAAGTGGAAAGCTTACGTTGCCGCCACGGCCTGATTGCCCCCTCGTTGAGGCTCAACCCCTCATCGGGAATGATCAGTGCCTCGTCAATGACCTGGTCGGTGCCGAGGCCCCCGCATTTCGGGCAGGCGCCCTGGGGGTTATTGAAAGAAAACAACTGGGTGGAAAGCTCAGGTATGGATCTGCTGCACTGATGGCAGGCGGCAGATTCACTGAACAACACCTCCTCAGCGGTTTCCGGAAAAACAGCAATCATCAGGCCCTCACTCAAGGTGATTGCCGTACTCACCGACTCGTCAAGCCGACGGCGGATTGACGCTTTAAGCACAAGCCGGTCAATCACCGCCTCAATGGTATGATGTCGATTTTTGTCCAGGTCCACCGGATCTGCCAGCTGCAGAATCTTGCCGTCAATGCGAACCCGGACAAAGCCCTCCCGCCGTAATCGCTGCAGCACCTGTTCATGACGACCCTTTTTCCTGGTAACCAGCGGGGCCAGCAGTATCACCTTCTCTCCCTCGGGTCGCGCCAACAGCTGGTTGACCATATCTTCTATGGACTGCGCAGCAATGACCTGGCCACATTCTGGACAGTGAGGCTGACCGGTACGGGCAAACAACAGGCGAAGGTGATCGTAGACTTCAGTGACCGTTCCCACAGTGGAACGAGGGTTCTTGCTCGTGGTCTTCTGCTCTATGGAAACCGCAGGTGACAGGCCATCAAGCAGATCGACATCGGGTTTGTCCATCTGCCCGAGAAACTGGCGGGCATAGGTACTTAACGACTCAACATAGCGGCGCTGTCCTTCAGCATACAGGGTGTCAAAAGCCAGCGTTGATTTTCCCGACCCTGAAAGACCGGTAAACACCACCAGCTTGTTGCGGGGGAGATCCACCGAAATATTTTTAAGATTATGCATCCGCGCCCCGCGAATGCAGAGATACTGTGGCTCCATAAATATTATTTAGCGGGGTTAAGGTAGTTTTGATGCTCGATTTTCAGGCATCGGTCCATAATCACCTGCAGACCAGCACCTTCTGCCAACTGTGCAGCCACTTCGTCGACAATCCCCAGCTGCATCCACACGGCCTTGGCCTTGATGGCCACAGCCGCCTTCACCACCGGACCGATACGCTCCGGTCGCAGGAAAATATTGACGATATCGACAGCAACGGGAATGGCATACAGGTCAGGGTAGCATGGCCTGCCCAGGATCGTCTCGTGACCAGGGTTAACCGGTATGACCGTATACCCTTGCTCCAGAAGATAAACGGCGACCTGGTTACTCGGTCGCTCCGGCTTAGGTGATAAACCTACCACGGCAATTGTCGTTGTCGTCGTCAGCAGGTCGGCAACGTGGTGGGTGAAGCGTCTTGATGGCATAAGGCTTTTCTCGTTACAGCGTTCAGGACAAACCTGTTTACCTCCCAGCGGGAGCATGGTAGATTGTATGTTTACTGTATCCATCTCTTCACGGCAATCAATACTGACGCTCATCTGCCATGTACTTTCAAGATATCATTGCCACCCTCAACAGTTACTGGGCTTCTGCCGGATGTGTGGTTCTGCAGCCCTACGACATGGAGGTCGGCGCCGGTACCTTTCACCCGGCAACCCTTTTGCGCTCACTGGGCCCTGAACCCTGGAAAGCTGCCTATGTGCAACCGTCCCGTCGTCCCACTGACGGACGCTATGGCGAAAACCCCAACCGCCTCCAGCACTACTATCAGTATCAGGTGGTGATCAAACCCTCACCTCCGAATATCCAGGAGATGTATCTGGAAAGCTTACGCCGTTTTGGCCTGAACCTGCTTGAGCATGATATTCGCTTTGTTGAAGATGACTGGGAATCTCCGACCCTGGGTGCCTGGGGTCTCGGCTGGGAGGTCTGGCTTGATGGCATGGAAATCACCCAGTTTACCTATTTCCAGCAGGCCGGCTCCATTGACCTCAGCCCCATCACCGTGGAGATTACCTATGGCCTGGAGCGTATCGCCATGTACCTGCAAAAAGTGGACTCGGTATATGAGATTGCCTGGAACAGGCAAATTCGCTACGGTCAAATTTTCCATCAGGCAGAAAAGGAGTTTTCTGCGTTCAACTTCGAAGAGGCAAATGTCGCCGATCTTGTCGAATTTTTTGACAAATATGAGCGTGAAGCACACAAGCTCCTGGAAAAAGAGCTCATTCTGCCGGCCTATGACTACTGCCTCAAATGCTCCCACACCTTCAACCTGCTGGACGCCCGCAAGGCTATCAGTATCGCCGAGCGTACCCGCTATATCGGCCGCATCCGTGCGATTGCCCGCAATGTCGCCCAGCATTACGTCCAGCAACGCCAGGCCATGGATCACCCTCTACTCGGAGAGTAACCCCTATCAGCGCCACCTAGTAGCAGCCGACATTCTCGCCTCCCGGGCACCCTGCCGGGCTCAAGGCCCTTCCTGACGCTCCCGGCAAGGGTACCGGCTTACCCCTTGCCAGAGCACGGCCCCTTTTTTTTTCGGAAAAAAGTCATACAGTATAACCGCCGTAGGTACATCATCCACCAGTAACCCCAACCTCTCTCTGTTCATCATGTTCAACGAGACCCACCTCAACCATCTTCAAAAAATCGTCGGTTCGAAACATGTTTCAGCTCGACAGACCGACAGGCTTACCCACTCCTACGATTCCACTCAGAAGCAGTATCTTCCTGATGCTGTCGTCTATGCGGATAACACTGATCAGGTACGGCGGATCGTCGCCTTCGCGTATAAAGAGCGGATTCCCATCCTGCCTCGTGGTGCCGGCAGTGGTTCGACCGGCGGCTCCCTGCCGATCAAAGGGGGCATTGTCCTGGTGCTCACCCGGATGAACCGCATCCTTGATATCGACGAAGACAACCTGATTGCCGAGGTGGAGCCCGGGGTCATCACCGCACACCTGCAGCGTGAGGTGGAGAAGCGCGGCCTGTTTTATCCACCTGATCCCGCCTCCAAGGACTTCTGCACCCTGGGAGGAAACGTCGCTGAATGCGCTGGTGGACCACGCTGCGTCAAGTACGGTGTCACCAAGGATTATATCCTCGGGCTGGAAGTCGTGACGCCAACAGGTGAGGTCATCCGTACAGGAGGACGCACCATGAAAAATGTGGCAGGCTACGACCTTACCAAGCTTTTTGTAGGTTCCGAGGGAACGCTGGGTATTGTCACCGGGATCATCGTTAAGCTCCTCCCCAAACCTGCTGCGAGAAAAACTATGCTCGCCCAGTTTGCCTCCATTGATGGCGCCGCCCGGGCTGTTTCCGAAATTATCCGGGCCCGCATCATCCCCTCCTCTCTGGAGTTTCTTGATGCCACTACGATCAACTGTGTCCGCGAAGGCACGGCCCTGGATATTCCCCAGGCCTGCCGGGCAGTGCTGCTTATCGAAGTGGACGGAGAAGCAGATATCCTGGAGGATCAGGCCAAGCGTATTCGGGAAATCATCGACCCGCTGGATGTCATCACCGTACAGACCGCGGCGACACCTGCAGAGGCTGAAGAGCTCTGGCAGGTCCGCCGCAGTATCAGTCCCAGCCTGCGCAAGGTTAATCCCAACAAGTTTAATGAGGATATTGTCGTACCACGCTCCAAGGTGCCGGACATGATCCGAACCCTGGAACGCCTCTCCGCCGAATTTGGCGTCCCGATCGTCAACTTCGGCCATGCCGGCGACGGCAATATTCATGTCAATGTCATGGTCGATCTCGCCGAAGCGGGCATGCAGGAAACCGTGGACAGGGTTCTCGACCGTATCTTCACCGCCACCATCGACCTGGGCGGCTCCGTGAGCGGTGAACACGGCATCGGTACAGCCAAGGCTCGCTACCTGACCAAGGAAATCAACCAGGCCACCATTACCTGCATGCAGGCCATTAAAAGCGCTCTTGACCCACACAACATCATGAATCCCGGAAAAATATTCCTGGAACCAGACCTGGCACGCCCCTGATCCCATGAGCAGCAGCACCCTCAAATCGCTGGACGAGTACCGCGACATCATCGAGAAATGCGTCAAATGCGGGGCCTGCCAGGCCCACTGTCCGGTTTATCTCCAGGAGCGTAAAGAAGGCGCTGTGGCCAGGGGCAAGATAGCGCTGGCTCAGGCGATCCTTGACGGTGACTCGGAGCTGGAAGAGCGGCTGCAGGAGGACATCAGCCTCTGTCTGATGTGCGGCTCCTGCGTGGCCAAGTGCCCCAACAGGGTGCCCACAGACGAGATCGTTGGCGCTGTCCGGCGACAGATCACCAATGAGCAGGGACTGAGCATGGTGGGGAGGGCCGTGCACGCGGTCACCGGCTCCAGGCCACTCATGCGCACCCTGGCAAGAACCGGTTCACGGCTGCAGCCTGCGCTTTTTAAACAAGTCCCGGGAGCCAGTGGTCTGCGGCTACGCTTTCCCTCACCGGTCATGCCCGGCCGCAGTGTTCCTCAGGTTGCCCGCCGCAGCCTGTTTAACCGAGTGGGCGAGTTTGTCCAGGGTTCACCGGAACAGCCGACGATCGGTTTTTTCAGCGGTTGTTCGATCACCTATATCTATCCGGAAATCGGTGAAGTTGTCGTGGGCCTGCTGCAGCGTCTGGGTTTCTCTGTTGCCCTGCCCAGAGATCAGGGATGCTGTGGTATTCCAGCCCTTTCCTCAGGTGATGGTCAACTACTGCGCAAGGTCGCCAAGGCCAATGACCACGCCTTTGCCGGACTTGAGGTGGAACACGTCGTCACCGCCTGTGCGTCCTGCCTGGGCGGCATCGGCCACCACTACGCTACCATGAATGACGGTCCCCAAAAGCTGAGTAGCAAGGCCAAAGATATCCTTGTATTTCTCTGCGAGCAGGGCCTCGACAGGACCCTCGAGGCCCTGCCCAGATGGCAAAACCGCCGACGGGTCACCTATCATGACCCCTGTCATCTGCGGGCCCAGGGTATAACCCGTGAACCCAGGGCACTGCTAGAGGCCCTGCCCAATATCGATTTTGTCGAGATGGAGAACGCTGCCAGCTGCTGCGGCCTGGGCGGAACCTTTTCTGTCTACCATTATCCCTTAAGCAAAGCCATTGGAGAGGGCAAGATGAGTGGACTGGCGACAAGCCAGGCCCAGACCATAGCAACAGCCTGTCCTGGATGCATGATACAGCTACAGGACTCCATCAACCACGCCGCACTCAATGTTCAGGTTGTCCATGTGCTCGATCTCGTCTACCAGGCCCTTAAGGGACCGGAAAAGATCTAATTATCCTGCGCTAAAAAAGAACAGGATTCAACGCGACACAACCAAGGATAACCGGATGCAGCACCCTGAAAAAGAGAGAAAAAATCCGACCTCCAAGGGATTTTGGTGGAAACGGTTTTTTTATACGGTCACCGGAGCCGACCACGACTACCAGCTTGGTCCAAACTGGTTCGCCTCGGTAATGGGAACTGGAATTATAGCCAATGCCTCGGTAGCTCTCCCGCTTTTTTCGCCATATCTGCAGAGCGTTGCCCTGGTGGTCTGGCAGCTCGCCCTGTTCATGCTACTTGGTTTACTCACGGCCACGGCCCTGTTGTTGTGGAAACGCCAGAACATCTGGAAACGCCATTTTAATGATCCGATGATGGCTCAGTTTTACGGGGCACCTCCCATGGCCCTGCTTACCGTGGCTGGTGGGACACTGCTGCTCGGCCCCCTCATGCTCGGCGAGAAGCTGGCACTGCAGCTCAGCTGGCTACTCTGGTTTCTTGGAACCGCAGGTGGTCTTGGCTCGGCTGTCATTATTCCCTATCGGTTGTTTACGAAGTTCAGAGTCAGACCAGATTCAGCCTTTGGCGGCTGGCTGATGCCTGTTGTCCCTCCCATGGTTTCAGCGGCTATTGGTGCAATGCTCGTACCCCACACCCCTTCGGGAGTATTACGGGAGACCATGTTTTATAGTTGCTACGCCATGTTCGGCCTCAGTCTCTTTGCGGCCGTGATCATTATATCGATGATTTGGAGCCGGCTTGCCCATCATGGAACATCAGGGACCTCGCGGGTCCCGACGCTGTGGATCGTTCTCGGCCCCCTGGGCCAGTCAATGACAGCAGCAGGAGTGCTTGCCACAGTTGCAGACAGCGCTGTATCAGCTGAAATAGCAAGGGGATTCCTTCTTTTTGCAGTGCTTTACAGCGTGCCTGTCTTTGGTTTTGTCCTGCTGTGGACCGCGTTGGCAACGCTACTTACCTTGCGAGCCAGGCGCAGGCAGATGAAATTTGCTCTTACTTACTGGGCCTTCACCTTTCCGGTGGGCACCTGCGTGACCGGCACAGCACAGCTCGCCCATCATACCGGTGTGCCATTGTTCACATGGGCCAGCATCGTTTACTTTGTGCTCCTGCTGCTTGCCTGGTCAGTTGCAGCTTTTGGGACGACAAAGGGTATGGTCACCGGCCATCTCTTTCGTCTGCCCCCTGCAGCACAGCCAATCGTCTCGATCAAGGAGTCCGGATTCACCGGGGATATCCTCGACGAAGATGATTGACACGCGGCTGGTTACTTAGCCGAATGGCGAAACCGTGGAAGGGTCAGCAATGCGGTCAGCAAAAGACCCACGACCAGATAGCCGGGAAACCAGGTGATGGACTGACGAAAGGCCAGATCTTCGATCAGGTCAGCGCTTACCCCTGTGTGTTGTGCAGCACGCAACTTCGCCACCAGCAGTGCGTAGAGGATACCAATGCTGCCGTATGCGGCATTGAAGGCCAGGCCCTTAAAACTGAGAATCGTGGCTCGCTGCCTGGAGTCAGCGAGTTGGTTAAGGTAATGGCTGGTGAAAAACGAGGTCATCATCATGATCGAAAAGACCAGCATCATGGGCAGGACCCCAAAATAGGGGATAAACAGGGTCAGTCCCAGCAACGTCAAGATTGACAGTACGCAAAGCCAGAGAAGGTTACGTGCCGGAGAATATCGCTCCACCATCCACCTTGCCAGGCGAGGGACAAAGACGCCTAGCAGGGCAATGGCAGAACCGATAATGCCAAAGCTTGCCTCAGGCAGGCCGATAACACGATAATACTGACTGGCCAGCGTCACCAGCATTCGCAAAACATGATCAAAGACCATGGCAAAGCCGATGACGGCCAGGGCAAAAGGTGTTTGCCATATCCATCGGCCTGCGTTCAGGGTAAGGGAGAAAACCTCCCGTGTTGATGCTGTATTGAGTTCACTCGCCTCTTCATCAGGCCGTAAATCCTGCATCCGCAGCACTGTGACAAGGGCCAGGACAGCCAGGCCAAGCGTCAGGAACACCGGGAAACGCATGGTTATCTCCTGGGTCACCACACGGGAAGAACCCAGCAGGTCCAGGAGCCGGTTAACCATCGAGGGATCGTAGAGCAGCGCTCCCAGGGTCATGGCCACCACATGAACCAGGCTTCGCAGCCGCATCTCCATTTCAAGAACCTGCGGCCAGGTATCCTCAAGCCCTTCACGGACAAGTGTATCGTAGGCCATGGCCTCATCAGCTCCGGATGCCATGGCCTCGGCCAGACCGGAAAGGACCCGGTTTAGGAGAAATACGCTAAAGACGAGGCTGTGGTTTCCCAAGGGGACAAAGGCCAGCAACAGCATCTCCCACAACATGCAAAAGGCAGTGGTGAGCAGCAGGCGTTTACGGCCAATCAAGTCGGCCAGTGCCCCGGAAGGCACCTCTGCCAGGACAATGGTGAAGGCCCACACCGTATTTAGCAGGGCAAACTCTTCAATACTCAACCCATAGTCAAGGAAAAGAACAGTAAAAACGGGGTAATAAAACCGAGCATTAAAAAAAATGCGGAAGGCGAGAAACAGCCGGACATTGGTGAGGGCAAAGGGTGAAGAGTGCGAGGCAGCCATCCGTACACCATGGGATCGAATGACAGGGATGTCAAGGCCTTGTCGTCGACAAGAAATGATTCTTGCCCTCTCTGCATTCCCTGTTAAGATGAGACGATACTGGTAAAAACCCCTTGGGAGGACACGTGGATCATCCTGCTACCCCGCCCTGTACAGCCTGCCCGGCCTGTGATCTTCTTCTGCGCCAACCCCCTGATGATTCGGGTGTCACGTTTTTCTGCCCGCGCTGCGGCAAAACACTGCACAAGACCATCCCACAGAGTGTCGAAAAGGTACTGGCGTTCAGCCTTGCCGGCCTGTTGCTGTTCATCCCGGCGAACTTCATGCCGCTTGTGACCATGAGTATCCTTGGCCTGGAAAAGCACTCTTCGATTTTTGATTCTGTGCTGGCCCTCTACGATCAGGGGCTTTTTCTCGTGGGGTCAACCGTGCTGTCCATGGCCCTGCTCTTTCCCCTTGTCACCCTGGGGCTGTTATGTATTGTCTCCCTGGGCATAGCCACTGGCCGTCGTTCTCTCCTGCTCCTCCTGCTGTTCCGGGGGTACCACTATCTCACCGAATGGGCGATGATGGACGTCTACCTCATCGGCATCTTCGTCACCATCATTAAACTGAGCGGCATGGCCAAGGTCCATTTCGACTTCGGCCTGTTCTGCTTTATCGGTATGGTTATCACTGCCATTGCCGCGCAAAGCTGCCTCAGCTACCAGGAGTTCTGGCAGCGATTGGACCCTGAGCATCGTCAACCTCCCCAGGCACCATACCCAGCCCGTACTGCCCGTGAAGCGGGCTTGGTACTGTGCCATACCTGCCAACTGCTCACCGCGGACCACCCGGGTGGCGGTCAGGAATGCCGACGATGTCGCAGCCCCCTGCATATGCGCAAGCATGACAGCCTCACCCGCACCTGGGCAATGATCATCTGTGCCGTTATCCTCCTTCTACCAGCGAACCTGATGCCCATCATGGAAGTGGAACACTTCGGCCTCCCCGACCATTCCACCATTCTCGACGGTATTGTCTACTTCTTTCACAGCGGCTCTTATGCCATTGGCCTCATCATCTTCACCGCCTCTGTCGTCGTTCCCCTGTTCAAGATCGTCGGCATCGTTCTGATCCTGATCTCCATTCACTTCAAGCTTCACTCCTGGCTGCGGCACAAGGCCCTTATGTTTCGTTTCATAGCGTTCATCGGCCGCTGGTCCATGCTTGATATTTTTGTGATTGCCCTGCTCTCGGCCCTCGTGCAATTCGGGGTGCTTTCGACTATACAGGCAGCACCTGCTGCGTTCTATTTCACCGGGGTGGTGTTAAGCACGATGCTTGCCGCTATTACCTTTGATTCTCGAGTGCTCTGGGACATTGATATTTCAACGACCGAGGAAACTCTTCATGGAAAAACCAGTCGTTCATAAACGGCGTTCCCTCTCTCCTGTCTGGTTCCTGCCACTGCTGGCCCTGGGGCTTGGCTGTTGGCTTCTCTACACGAGCTACCGTGACGCCGGCATCACCATCTCCGTCCATTTTCCTGATGCGGTCGGCATTACCACTGGCAAAACACGGGTCATCTACCGGGGTGTTCCCGTCGGTACCGTGAAGCAAATCCTCGTCGATGAGGACCTGGGCGGCGTCAAGCTCGTTGTTGACATGACCAAGGAGTCAAAGCAGGGGCTCAAGGAGGACACCAAGTTCTGGATTGTCAAACCGGAAATTTCCGCGGGTCGGATCAGTGGGCTCGACACCATCCTCACCGGCAGCTACATAGCGGTGGAACCGGGAGTTTCAGAGATCTATGCCACCAGTTTTGAGGGGCTGACCATGGCGCCGCCAGCCAGCGCTGATGCCCCTGGATTGCGTATTACGCTCATTGCCGATACCCTGTACTCACTGCAGCGAGGCTCCAATATCTATATGAAAAACCTGCGGATCGGTCAGGTCATGAGTTTTCAGCTGAGCGATAACGGCAAGATTCACCTGCAGGCCTATATTGAGCCGGAATTCAGTCAGCTGATCCGTAACGGTACCCGGTTCTGGAATGCCTCGGGCCTCTCTATCAGTGGTGACCTGCAACGGGGATACAGTATTAACATGGCATCCCTGGCCTCTCTTGTTTACGGAGGTATCATCTGCTCCACCCCGGCAACGCTGGCTGATACCCCACCTGCAGAGCAACAGGCCAGCTTTCCCCTGTACAGCGACTTTGCCGCAGCCGAATACGGCATCGAAGCGTCCCTGCTGGTCGCCGATGGCAGCGCTATGGTCCCGGGGAAGACCCGGGTGATGTTCCGTGGCATCAAGGTGGGAGTGGTCAAGAAGCTCGAGGTCAATGATGATCCTCTCTACACCGTCACTGCCACACTTCAACTGGACCCGATTGTCGAGGATCTCCTCAGAGAGGAGACCAAATTCTACATTCAGCAACCCGAGGTGGGTATCACCGGTGTCAAACACCTGGAGGCCATTCTGACCGGTCCCTATATCACCCTTGAACCCGGTGAAGGCGCTCCTCGCAGGGACTTTGTCGCTGAAATTGGCACCAACCCTAAACCCTCCCTACGCACCGGCAGCCATTATCGGTTAAAGGCAGAGGAAAAGGGCTCGCTGAATGCTGGAGATCCTGTCCTTTTCAAGGGGGTCGCTGTCGGAGAGATTACCACGGTCAGCCTGTCGCCCACCGACGATGAGATCCTCATGGACATCATGATTTTCAACGACTATCGCCATCTGGTCAAACCGGCAACGGTCTTCTGGAATACCAGTGGCGTACAGATTGATGCCAGCCTCTCGCAATTCAATGTAAATCTGGGATCCCTGCAAAGCGCACTGGCAGGAGGAATCGCCTTTACGACCCCTGTCATGGATCAGCAATCAGCCAAGACAGCCCCCCAACACACCCTCTTTACCCTGTATAACTCCTATACCGAAGCGGAACAGGCGGTTCCAGCCCTCCATCCCAAGGGGCTGCGTATCCGGTTGACCGCGAAAACCATGCCACCGCTCAAGCCTGGCGCCTCGATCTATTACAACAACATTGTGGTCGGCAAGGTTCTGGATTTCCGTCTTGGTAAAAATTCCCGGGACGTGGAGCTCCTCGCCCTCATTCACCAGCAGTACCAGGATCTGGTCACCACCACCTCGCGGTTCTACAACCGTTCAGGCATATCGGTTAACGCCGGCCTTGACGGAATATCTCTGCAGACGGGCCCCCTCGAGGCCATTCTTGCCGGTGGCATCGGCTTTTTTACCCTGGAAAAGGGGACGGCAGTCAACGAGGGGCACACCTTCTCCTTATACCGAAAATTTACCGATGCCCAGCAGGCCTCAAGCGTTAAGCTTCAGCTGCGGCTGTCATCCACCAAGGGCCTGCGGGAAAACAGCCCGCTACGATATCAGGGAATCGACGTGGGCCGGATCGGACAACTGGCACTGCGCGGTGATGGCGCCGGTGTCACGGCCACAGCGTTTGTCGATAACGAGGCGGCACACCTCTTCCGGGAACACTCCCTTATCTGGATCATGTCACCTGAAATCGGCCTGGAGGGCGTCAAAAACCCAGAGACCTTCATCCGGGGCAGCTACCTCGTGGTGCAGCCGGGAGAAGGCCGGTACCGTACCTCCTTCACCGTACTGGACGAGCCTCCTGACAACCTCGTCACCGACAGCCTCAATATCGTCCTTGAGGCAGCCACCCGGGGGTCGATCAAGCCTGGCAGCCCTCTCTATTATCGACAGGTGCAGGTGGGCAAGGTCACCGGTTACACCCTCTCTCCCTCTGCGCAGAAGGTCTGGATTAAGGTGAATATCTCCCCGGAATACCGCCACCTGGTGCGCTCCACCACCCTCTTCTGGAAAGCCAGCGGCCTGTCCGTCACAGGGGGAATACTCAGCGGGATCGACGTTCGCACCGAATCCATGCAGGCCCTCCTCACCGGTGGCATTGCCATGGCCACACCAGATGATGGCGAGCCAGGCATGCCGGCAATGGACGGCGACCACTTTCCCCTGGCCCGTGCTCCTGTAACCGGCTGGGAGGACTGGGCCCCACACCTCTCTGATGATCTGGCAAAGAGACCTGGGGGGGTTAACGGGAGCTCAGGCAAGGATTCCCCAACTGACACGATGTCGCAGCCTTGAATCTTTCCCCGCAGGCATCGTCCGGCAGCCACCTGCGACACGCAGACAGCAGCAAGCGGCTCCGGCTCTACGGCTGGCTGGCAGTTTTTGGCTCGGCATTCTTCTTTTACCTGGCCACTGCCATAATCCATTGGGCTAACCAGATAGTAGAGATTGATACGGCGTTGTACGTCTTCTCCCGCTTGGCGCTCGGCTTTATCCTGGTGTCGCTGACCATGCTCTGGCAACGCCAGCGGCCCCGTCCTCGACGCTATCACCTGCTCTTTGGTAGAACCATCTTCAACGTGATCGCGACCTTCTGTTTTTACCAGGCCGTGACAGTGACATCAGTGGCTGAGGCAAATATCCTCAATATGACCTACCCGCTGTTTATTGCAGTCATTGCCTGGTTTCTCCTGCGAGAACAGCGCGATCTCGTGGCCCTGCCCGTCGTGCTCGTTGCCTTTGTCGGCATCTGGTTGATCCTGGCGCCCGGTGATCTGGGCTTCAGCCGTAATAATCTCTGGGGGCTGGCCTCAGGGGTAATCGCTGCCGTTGCTATGCTGTATCTCAATCTGAGCCGCAGGTATCACGATTCCCAGACAATTCTCTTTTTCATGTTCGGCCCCGGATCACTGCTCATCCTTCTACTCTTCCCCGAGGCATTCTTTTTCCCCAACCTCCTTGAGGTTTCTTTGCTGCTGGTCTGTTCGGCCTGCGGTGTGCTGGCCCAGTACCTGCTCACCTTTGGTTTTCGGTATGTCACCGCTGTCGAAGGGTCGGTTATCAGCTCCACTCGCATTCTGCTGGCAGCCCTGTTAGGGCCACTCCTCTTGAACGACCCGCCACTTACCTCCTCAGGATGGCTTGGAGCAGTCCTGGTGTTTACCGCCAACATCATCCTTGCTGTCCGCCGCTCCAATACGACCGATGCCGTTACCCACCAATTGCGGGAAACCAATCAGCGTACCTCGAAACAGATCAGGACAAAGCCGTAGGCACCCACTGTGGCTTTTCCAGATGAAGTCCGAACGTAAAAAACCTGCTGTCCCCTGCCGGTGGCAACTCACTGCCCCGATAAACGAGGGGAGGACCTATGGGAGAAAAGGGGTGATGTCACTGGCATAGGCAGATTTCACCTTGAAGCCACCCGCTTCGAGAGTCGCTACTGCCTGGTCCTTTTCCTGCATTGGCACCCGCATCACCAACTGCTGGATACCGGGATGCTCCTTTTCCGGCCAGGAGATAATACTCATGATATTGATATTCTCCCGACCGAGCAGGTCGGTTATCTTGGCGAGTACCCCGCACGAATCATGGACAAACACGCTTAACCGGGAGCCATCCTCAGAGATACCGATAGCATCGAGCAGCACCCCTATGACATCGGTACTGGTGATAATACCCACCAGTCGCTCATTCTCGACAACGGGCAGGGCGTTGATATCATTTTCTGTCATGGTATACGCGGCACGCTCAATGGTGGTATCTGGAGATACCGTGACCACTGTCTTGACCATGACCATCTTCATCACCACCTTGTTGAGCAGATAGGTCAGCTCGTGCTGACTCAGGGAAGTGGCCGGAGAAGCCCAGTACTGCTTGAGATCACGGTCTGAGAGAATCCCCACCAGCCTCTCTCCCTCCACCACCAGCAGATGATCGATACCTTTCTCCTCGACCAGTTTACGTGCTTCTACCAGTGAGGTCTCAGGGGAAACCGTGATCAGGCTCGTGTTCATGATCCTTCCGATATACATGCTGTGTTCCTCTGTTGTAAAAAAATTGGAGAATATCCTGCTGTCTTTTGCTGACAGTCCAGAACGCTATCTTGTTAGGACAACCAAAATCTCACAGCCAGTATAGCAACTTCGTCGGGCTGGTGGCAATTGCTATCTTCACGGAGATGCAAGCCCGGCCAGGTACGAAGAATAGGTCTGTTGCAGGCCCTCCTTCAATGAATACCGGGGCTGCCAGCCGAGGCTGTTGATGCGACTGCAGTCCAGGAGTTTTCTCGGGGTACCATCGGGCCGTGTTGTATCGAAAAGGACCTCACCATCAAATCCGGTGATCTCGCGGAGTATTTCAGCTGTTTCACGGATGGTAAGATCATGGCCAGCGCCAATGTTGACAAAGCTCACCAGCTCCGAACCAGCCACCCTGGCGGTAAACTCCTTGCCAAGTCCCATGACCAGCAGGCAGGCCTCGGCCATGTCTTCCACATGAAGGAACTCTCTGCGGGCCTCACCCGTCCCCCAAAGCACCACCTGTGGTGAATGGCCTGGCTTTATCCCGTCGCGCCCAAGGCCGAGTCCCACTCGAATCTCCTCGGGAATCGGGCCGTAAACCTGTTCATCCCGGTGGATCATTTCTAGATTCCCCTCGGCTGCCAAGCGCGCCAGATGAAATTTACGTAGCATGGCCGGGATAACGTGGCTGTTTTCCAGGTGATAATTATCGCCCGGTCCGAAAAGGTTGGTGGGCATAACTGAATGATAGTGGGTGCCATACTGGCGGTTGTAGGCCTCACACATCTTGATCCCGGCAATTTTCGCCACTGCATAGGGTTCATTGGTGGATTCTAGGGCACCGGTAAGCAGGTACTCCTCGCGCATGGGTTGAGGCGAATATTTTGGATAGATACAGGAGCTGCCAAGAAAAAGCAGGTGGGCGATACCGGCCCGCCATGCTTCGTGAAGAACGTTGGTCTGGATCATCAGGTTCGAGTAGATAAACTCAGCGGGGTAGACGCTGTTGGCATGGATGCCCCCGACTTTAGCGGCAGAAAGCACCACATGCTCAATACGCTCATCGCGAAACAAGGCACGAACAGCCTGTTGATCACAGAGGTCCAGTTCGGTATGGGTTCTGGTAACAAGGTGGTCAACTCCGTGTTGTTTCAGCCGTCGGACAATGGCAGATCCCACCATTCCCCGATGCCCTGCAATGAACACTCGTGTTGCCGGAGACAATTGAGCCGTTACCACATTCATACGCCCTCAACTACGTCAGAGAAAAAAGAGTTAGTACCGCCGGGCTGTCTCGACAGCAGCGACGTCGGCAACGCACGCAGAAAAATTATTCACCGTGTACCGATCTAACCATATTCCAAGAGGGATATTCAACAATCAGCAGAAAGGAAAGAAAAATATTTACCCGAGCAAGGGGACAAGTCCTCTTCCAGTCTGCGGAATCACCTTTCCACTCCCCCTGCTGGCCGTGCTTTGTCTGGCTTTTAAGTAAGTACTGGCCTTTACGGGCCGGGCATGGTATGTGCTCAAAGCGCTATTACCGGATACCGTACCCCCGTACTCCTTAGCCCGGAGAAGAACCCGCACATGCCCCTCCCGCTTCTTTCGGACCTGAACAGGGAACAGCGAACCATGTTCCATTTCCTGGCGGTTCTCAACATTGCCGCAGTGATCGGCCTCCAGAGCTGGATGATCCTGTTCAATAACTTCGCCGTTGAACAGGCCGGCCTCCATGGTGCCCAAGTCGGAACCATCCAGTCGGTTCGTGAAATTCCCGGGTTTCTGGCCATGCTGGCCATCTTTGTGATGATGGTCCTGCGTGAGCATCGCCTCGCCGCGATGTCGATCCTGCTCCTCGGCGTCGGCGTTATGCTCACCGGTTGTTTCCCCTCGTTCTCTGGCCTTTTGGTGACAACCCTGGTGATGAGCTTCGGGTTTCACTACTATGAAACGGTAAACCAGTCATTGACCCTGCAGTACTTCGACCGCGCGACCTCGCCCCTGGTGTTTGGTCGGATGCGCAGCCTGAGTGCAGCCGCAGCCCTTGTCACCGGGGCAGTGGTCTTCCTGCTTGGGCTGGTTGCCACCTATCGGTCAACCTATCTCCTCCTCGGTGCTGTTGTCGGCCTCACAGGGCTCTGGGCGTTCACCCGCGATCCCAGCCGGGCGGACCTGCCGCCACAGAAAAAAAGGATGGTTCTCAAACGGCGTTACAGCCTCTTCTACTTCCTCACTTTCATGGCAGGAGCCCGCCGCCAGATCTTCATCGCCTTTTCCGTCTTCCTGATGGTCAAGGTCTTTCACTTCTCGATCCAGGAGGTCACGTTGCTCTTCCTGGTGAACAACGGGGTGAACTACTTCCTGAATCCGATTATTGGCACGGCCATTGTCCGATTCGGCGAACGCCGGATCCTGAGTATTGAGTATGCAGGGCTGATCATGGTCTTCCTCACCTATGCCTTTACCGGCTCCAAGTGGATGGTGGCCATCATGTACATCATCGACCATATCCTCTTCAATTTTTCTATGGCCATCAAGACCTACTTCCAGAAAATTGCCGATCCCGAGGATATTGCCCCCAGTATGGCAGTGGGGTTCACCATCAACCATATCGCTGCCGTGGTCATCCCGGTGCTTGGTGGCCTGATCTGGATGCTGGATTACCGGATTCCCTTTATTGCCGGGGCCTTCATGAGTGCCGTCTCCCTGATGGCAGTCCAGCTGATTCCCTCCCCTGATCCGACACCTCCCCAGGTACCTTCCGTATAAAGACGCCGATGCAGCCAGCCAACCAGCCAGACCGCCTCGACAAGGAGGCCATCAATGCCCTGCCGTTACGTGCCTATGAAGGACCGATTCGGCTGATCTGCGACAGCAGGGAGTGTCAGGAAGCCATGGCAGAGCTCTCCACAGAGACGGCCCTCGGGTTTGACACGGAAACACAGCCAGCCTTCAAGAGAGGGCGGCATTACCCGCCAGCCTTGCTGCAGCTTGCCGGCACCGACACGGTGTACCTCTTTCAACTAAGCCGCATTGGCCTACTGCCTGAGCTGTGCAGCCTGCTGGCCCGTGCTGATATCCTCAAGGCCGGTGTCGGGGTCCAGCAGGATCTTGCAGAGCTGCGCCAGGTGCGGGAATTTACCCCGCAAGGGTTTGTCAATCTTGCCCGGATTGCCAGCAAGGCTGGGCTCAAAAACCAGGGGCTCCGGGGACTGACAGCGCTGCTGCTCGGATTTCGTATCTCCAAGGGCGCGCGCACCAGTAACTGGGGCAGGCAGGAGTTGAGCCTCAAGCAGCTGACCTATGCCGCCACTGACGCCTGGGTGGGCAGAGAGATCTTTTTTGCGTTGCGCCGGCGATACCCCCACCTCTTTACCGGCCTTCGGTGACAGCGGCGGCATCACCTCGCAGGCGTTCACAAAACCCGTTGACCAAGACAGAACTACCCGCTACATTGAAAAGTTAAGCAATATACCTCTACAGTTCATGGCAATCACAGGAGTAACGTCTCATGAGTGAACGAAAAGCACCGCCCAAACATTATCAACTGCTGCTCAAAAATTTTCCCGAGGTAATGAACGCTGTCGAGAACCTCGGCAGTACGATCCGTGAGTCTGGGCCCCTGGATAACAAGACTGTTGAGCTTATCCAGTTGGCGGTCGCGGCGGCAGCCGGCTCCACCGGGTCTGTCCGTTCACACGCCCGGCGGGCCCTGGCGGCAGGGGCCACCCAGGAGGAGATTCACCATACCCTGGTGGCGCTGATCTCCACCATTGGCTTCCCCACGGTGGCAGCGGCGCTGGCCTGGGTCCAGGACGACTGAGCGACCGTTGATGGCCGGGGCCAGGCGCGACGATAATGGTGCGTCAGCTTATCCTGACATCTTGTCTATTCGCATCAGCTGATCGGCAAGGTCAGCGAGCTCCTGCTGCCAGTACCTGCGGCTGCCAAAATCCGGGGCCACTTGCGTGCGGCCATCTTCTAGCACCTGATGTGTGCACCAGGCGATGTAGTGAATAAAACGCATGGCCCGCAGGGGTTCGATCAGCAGCATTGAGCTGTGGTCAAACGGCTGGAAGGTTACATACCCTTCCAGTAACAATGCCAGTTCCCTGGCGCAGTCTTCGGGAGGCCCCGGCAGAAGCATCCATATATCCTGGATGGGAGGCCCGGTGGCCATGTCGTCGAAATCTATCAGCACAAATCCTTCACCGGGCCGATAAATGATATTGCCAAAATGGCAGTCACCATGAATCCGCTGGAGGCGCGCCCCCGTAAAAAGAGGAGCGATCCGGTTGATCAGGTTGTCGCACAATCGCGCAAACTCGACGGCAATATCTTTGGGGAGGAGCCCTGAGGCACAGACCATTGCCACCTGCTTTGCGGTGAGAAGATCCGGACGCATGACCGGCCGATGTGGTGCCCGGCCACAAGCACCAAGGAGATGCGTCCTCCCGAGCAGATGCCCCAGCTGCACCCACTGCTCTTCACTGAACTCGTCGAGGAAGCGCCCGCCCTTTTTGGGAAAAAGGGCAAAGTAATAGCCAGCCAGCTCGCCCAGGGTCCCTTGATCTGCCAACGGTAACGGCGCGATCACCGGTACCTCTTCCTCGGCCAGCTCCAGCAGAAACCGGTGTTCCTCAAGGAGCGCCTCCCTGGTCCAGCGTCCCGGTCGATAAAATTTTACCATAAAACCGCTGCCCTCGGTATCGGCGAGCTCGTACACCCTGTTGATGTAGCTGTTCATTGGCCGGCACAGGTTACTCAGGGGTCTGTCTAGCATCTTTTCTACCCCATCAAGAATGTGCTCGGGAGTGAGTTCGCGAAAACCGGTTGTGGCAAGCATGTCCATATCCTTGTTCACTCAGGGGTAAGGGGCTGTGTGCTGCGATGCTGCTTACCCAGTATACCACCCGCAGGAATACCGCACCAGCGGAGAAGGGGGAGTGTAACATCTCGAAACCAGATGTGCGAGCGTCCTGAGGGCACCCCTGATTTGTGGACCTTTTGCAGAAATGGTGCTACAGTGGTAACAGTATGTTCCATGACCAGCAGCTGGGGAAATCGCCATGAGAAAGACTGTCCTCGTACCTGTGGCCGATGGCATTGAAGAGCTTGAGGCTGTTGCTATCATCGATATTTTGCGTCGTGCCGGGGCAGAGGTCACTGTCGCGGCGGTGACCCAACGTCTCGACATTGTCTGCTCCCGGGGCGTCAAGCTGACTGCCGACACCTTTCTTGGTGATTGCAAAGAGAGCGACTATGACCTGGTGGCGCTTCCCGGCGGACTTCCAGGAGCAGAACATCTCCGGGACTCCCGGGAACTGACAGCCATCCTCGAGCGACAGCGCCAGAAAAACGCCCTGTATGCGGCGATCTGCGCGAGCCCGGTGGTCGTCCTTGAACATCACGGGCTCCTTGCGGGACGACAGGCTACCTGTCACCCCGGGTTCAGCGAGCATCTCGTTGACCGGCAACAGGCAGCATCCCGGGTGGTGGTTGACGGCAACTGCATCACCAGTCAGGGGCCGGGAACAGCGGTGGAGTTTGCCCTGACCCTGGTGGAACAGCTGTTCGGTACGGACAGGCGAACTACCGTGGCAACCCCCATGGTCACCACGTAACCAGGCCGCCACCAAGAACTTCGTACTGAGCGCACACGGAGACCGTACAGGTTGCCGTTGACAACAAGCTGCCTCCTATCTCATCCCCCCACTCCCGAGAAGCAGTAACAGCAGGCCGGGATTGTACCGATATCTGCCATCGGTTGTATGCGGTCCGGTTGGTGGTGGCGGTGGCGGGGTTTCGCAAGCGTAGTAGTAGGCTGCTGCATCGCGGTCATCCGCGGTCAATGCTGCCCCGCGGCCGTCTCCATGGGCAGAACTAAACATCAGGGCATTGGGATCACTGGAGTGATCAAACCCGAGGGTATGCCCCAGTTCATGAGCAAAGACCTCAGCACCGTTGTTGCCGTTGTTCCCTTGTAAGTAACAGCTGGCACCATCCTGTACCACCACATCGCCCTCGACAATGGTATTTACCTCTTTACCTGCAAAGGTATGCACCCCCTGGGATCGCCAACCGCCAAGGGCGAGTATGCCGCCACTCGAGCAGTTGTATGCCCCACCAATAAGATCATTGGGATCATTGAAAAGGATGGTGTTCCAGCCATCTGAAGCCCCCAATCCCGTATCAAGACTGGTTGTACCACTGTACTGGTAGTGAATGTCAGACCCTGGATCGTTGGTCCAGCACGCAAGAGCCTCCTGAAATTCGCTATACCCGCCTCCAGCAAGCCCCTGCTGACCGACCTGGTGAGCATACCAGGTTGCAGTCTGGCCATTGTCGAACATCTTCCAGCGGGCATTGAACAGCGCATATTTGGCCTGACCGGTTTTGTCTCGAGCAGTAGAGGCGGCGGGCAGAGCAATCCAGTAATTTTCAGTATCAGGAGCTCCGCCCTGGCGCAGCCACTGGAAAAACTCCTGGGCACGGCGAACAGCCCTCCCCTGCCCCTCCTCCCTCTCCTTCTTGCCTAGAACATCCTTACCAGGGAGTTCAACTGTACCTTGCAGGTCACGGCGAACAATATGGCCAGCAGCGGTCTCTTCGAGATAAAAGGCCCCCAAAAAAAGCTGGGTTAACTGATACCGTCCATCCTCCCTCAACCGGAGAAACAGGAGCACCTGCGCACCATTGTCAAATTGGGGGGCACCGGCGATATGGAGTACCATGCCGGCATGATTACGGCCGCCAGGAACGGCAACTTCCAGTTCCGTGGCGCACTCTCCCTTAAAGATTTCTTCCACTGCCAGTCGATACCAGGTCTCAGCCTCGCCGGTCTCGGCCATTTGCCGGGATTGAACTGTACCGCGGACAACAACCTCTGCATCGAGGTAAAGGTCGCTGTCGAGCATCGGCGTATACACGGTTGCCAACCCCGGTGTGACGGTCAGCAGCAACAAAAAAAGAGAAAAGAACAGGTGCATGTTACCCCTCATGAAACCACGGTGAACGTATCCCCGGCTATGCCCGTACAAAACCAGGCCCTCTTCAAAGAGATCTGCGAAAAAAACATACTTTTTTATATGCGCAAACAACGACACACGTCAAATAATTGCGGCAAGTTTCCGGGATAAACACAGTCCTTGGGGAGAAGGAGGTCACCCCTGGCAGTACACCTGGAAAGGGCTCCAGCCGAAAAGGTCTTCGAGAGGGAGGTACGCTTTTTTACGCCTGCAAGGTGTGAAACCCGCTGGTCAGATACTGCCCGAGGTCCTTATCGATAAACAGGGCCTCACATCCCTCCATGGTGTCGAGGATAGCGGTTGCCCGTTCGTGACCGAGCACCATGGCGGCGGTGGCCAGGCCATCAGCGATCATCACTTCAGGGGCGATGACACTGGCACTGGCCAGCTCTGGCGGTGAAAAACCGTTTTTGGGGTCAACGATATGGTGAAACCTGCGATCCGGAGTAAAGGCCTGCATGTAATCACCAGAGGTGGCAATGGCCTGGTCTTTCAGGACAATGGTGATCATTTCCCGGGGGTGTTCCGGCCTGGGATTGGCCACACCGATACGCCAGGGCTCACCGTCCGCCTTGGTGCCGCTAACCATCAGGTCTCCACCAGCCTCGACATAGACATCGGTGAAGCCGATCTCGGCCAGTGCCAGTACCGCCTGATCGACAGCATAGCCCTTCCCGATACCGTCCAGCGTTACCCCCATACCAGGTATGGCATAGCTGATCGCCTCTCCTTCAATACGGACATTGGCATAGCCAACCAGGGTGAGCGCCGCCTCGACTTCAGCAGGGGCCGGAGCCTGCCACTGATCGCCCTGCTTTTTGTAGAGCCCCAAAAGGGGGAGCACCGTGGGGTCAAAGGCACCCTCAGTTTTTTCACTGAGCATAAGGGCCTCCTGCATGACCTTGAGCAGATCCGCAGAGGCCGTTGGCAACCGCCCTTCCCGGTTCAGCCTGGCAAGCTCACTGCCCTGATTATGGCGACTGAGGATCAGCTCCAGCGCATCCATGCGCGCAAAGGCACGGCGGGCTGCACGTTCACAACTGTCGTCATCTGGACCATAGAGGATAAGGTTCACCTCAGTACCCATACGCATGGCTGAACGCCGCAGCATCGTACCGCCATGGCGCAGGCCGGACAAACCAGCGATCAGTAGCACCCCGGTGCCAAAAGCGGCAAGGCCAAACTGACGCCTGGTGAAACGATGCCCGGGTTGTCGGCTCTCGCACAGATCGTTCATTACTTCACTCCCATAAAAAGAGACAAAGAGTAACCACGCAACCGGCTCAAAGACAAGCTTTGGCCATTGCCAGTTGTCTCTCATACTAGCAAGTCCTCAGGATATTGCCAAGCCTGACCGCTGGTTCCCGGCAAAGGCAGAGCCAGCAAAAAAGGGTATGAAAAAACAGGAGAGAGTGGGTACCCCTCAGGCATAACGAGTACCGGAGAGTATGGCAGCGGCTGCAGGAAAGGGGAACCTCGAGGTGGGCCTTGGTGTTGGCAAATCTCGGGTGCCGCTCGCAACTATCTGGACCTCCTGGCAGGTCCCCGGAAAAGGCGCACCGTCACCGAAGAAGCCGCAAAGATCACGGCGCCAATCCTGCCGGCAGTTAGTACTCGTACTTAATGGAGCAGCTATGGAGACGAATCCCAGGGGGCAAGTGAACCATTAGGAAATAGGCGAAAAAGTTTGTGTCCACAGTCTCTGGGGTGGTAAAAGTCTGTCTTTTTCGATAAATCGTTGTTACCTCGAGTGGTGGTATGAAGTACATATAATCGCCAACCACGGAAACTCGCCCAACAGGAGGATTAATCCCATACCCAAAGATTCTCTTTTTGTATAACAGTACAGAAACATTTTCATCAACAGGAGATCCGGCTTCTCTGCTGAGTACCACCTCGAGGCCTGTGATAAGCGCGCCGTGGGGAAGATGAGCATCAGCGGCAAACGGCCTCCTAACATTCGAACCAAGGTGCCTGACAAAAAAATTCAAATAAGGATCATAAGAATTATTCCTGTCCACCACATAATCATTTGTTCCCATGGGAATAAACCCTGCGTTTGTCACCGTGTACTTCTGTTTGACTGGTTTGGCCTTGGTCAGCAGGGGGATAACCACGGTTTTCTTGTCAGCTGCTGCGGCAGCTCCGCAGAACAACAGCGCTGTACAACAAAGGACTACACCAACAATGCTTTTTCGTGTCATTTTTCCTCTCCCTGGTCGATGTTGTGCAGTACAGCAGATTTTCCTGCAACACGATGTGGTAACCAACACTCGCCCCGTGAAACTTAGCGCCAGGTCGCAAATGAAGTCGTAGGAAGTAGCCGGCATGTGGCGAAACCTTCAGGTAGGGTGGTGACCGGTGAAAAAAAGCTCTCCTGATATTGTCAGAGGCGTCAGGTGCGAGTTCCACTTCACCTAACTCCACTATTTTTCCCCACTCAAAAGGAGGAAATATGCTCTTACTGAGCTTCCTTCTATGTAAACTTAGTGTTATAGGCTTGGTGCCGGTAGCAGCAGTGCTTCCCCATAGATAGAGGGATCGATAAGGGCCTCGTCGGGAAGGTGAACACCGGCATAAAAATACTGTGTAACGCTTCCGGTATTCTGCAGATAATGAGTACGATAAGGCGAATCTCCAAAAACCATTAACCAGTGATTAGAAGTGGCTCCGTAAGGAGTAAACTCTTCAGGTTGCACGGTGTACGCCGAGTCCACTGGTCCGGCCTTGGTCATCAGGGGGATAACCACGGCTTTCTTGTCAGCTGCTGCGGCAGCCCCGCAGAACAACAACGCTGTACAACGCTGAGTTCACCGGCGAGTGAAACGACTTGCTGGAAAAAGTTTTTGCAACAAGCTAAAGCAATAAATTTTCGCTGTTATTTGGGAATTCAACCTTTATTCGTAACTTGCCTCCTAAAGCTTCAACGTAACGTTGCATCGCGCGAACTGTAATATTTGGTCTCCGCTCTAACTCGGACAATGCAGCTTGGGATACTCCCATAGCTTGAGCCATTTCTTTCTGTGTTTTTTGTTGAGCTTTACGAATTTGTTGCAAGCGAATTGTTGCAATTTTTTCTTCAGCTTT
>PDWJ01000659.1_pt1 | contig 57971 bp, 57 predicted proteins | sample 1430881 | NCBI WGS metagenome assembly PDWJ01 (sample SAMN01162460, study PRJNA174530) | Oral metagenome, whole genome shotgun sequencing project. | biome: Marine environment; feature: Marine mammal; material: Swab sample of the gingival sulcus; isolation source: swab sample of gingival sulcus...
TCAACGGATTCAGATCGATTTACAGGAGCGGACTGGCTTTTTGTCTGTCTGGGAAAACACTACATCTTGTGGGTGACCACGGGAGATCCTAAAGAGCCGGAATTATTTTGTGTAAAACATCTGACTACCATTGAGTATTGCTTACAGCAATACCTTCTCAATTCCGCCATGCGTAGCCTTTGCCACAAAGGCCTGCTGCCAGTTATCCCCCAGCAGATGATTTGCCATCTCTACCACGATGTAATCCGTTTCCAGCCCGGTATCATCAGCATAACGCGATAAACCCTGCTGACAGGCCGGACAGGAGGTCAGCAGCTTGACATTACCATTCTGTACGCTACCCACACCGGTCAGCTCGGTAATCCCGGCCCGCAGACTTTCCTCTTTCCGGAAGCGTAACTGGCTGGCAATATCCGGACGACTTACGGCAAACGTTCCCGCTTCGCCACAACAGCGATCAGTCAACACCACGTCCTTACCGGTCAGTTCCGACACCACCTTAAGCGGCGCGACCTTCTTCATCGGTGAATGACAGGGATCGTGATACATATACTGCACACCCTGAACCTCACCCAGCCGCACATCTTTTTCCAGCAGGTATTCATGAATATCCAGCAGGCGACAGCCGGGGAAGATTCGCTCAAACTCATATTTCAGCATCTGATCCATACAGGTACCGCAGGACACCACGACGGTTTTTATATCCAGATATTTCAGTGCCCCGGCAATACGGTGAAACAGCACCCGGTTTTCGGTCGAAATTTCCGCTCCCTTCTTAAAATCGCCCCCGGCATTCTGCGGATAACCACAACACAGATACCCCGGTGGCAACACCGTAGTCGCACCGGTTTCATACAACATTGCCAACGTAGCCAGCCCGACCTGACTAAACAGCCGCTCGGAACCACAGCCGGGGAAATAAAACACCGAATCACCCTGCGAATGATCCGGATCACGTAATACCGGCACGACCTGATCATCTTCCAGCCCCAGCATAGCCCGCGTGGTTTGCGTTGGAATTCCGGCGGGCAACGGCTTTTTCACAAACTGAATCACCTGCTCTTTAATCGCCGGTTTACCTACCGTCGCCGCCGGTACTTTATGCTTGCTACCCAATAAACCAAAATGTTTCGCCAGCTGATACCCCCAGCGTTGCGCGGTAAAACCAAACTGAATCATTCCGGCCCGCATCAGCTTGATTTTGCCGGGATCCTTGATATTCAGAAACATCATGGAGGCCCAGGTCACCGGGCTGGACTTTTTCTTGCCCTGATCGCGCAAAATATTGCGCATTTGCATACTGACATCACCAAAATCAATATTCACCGGACAAGGATTCAGACACTTATGGCACACTGTGCAGTGATCCGCCACATCATTCATTTCATCAAAATGCCGCAACGAAATACCGCGCCGGGTCTGCTCCTCATACAGAAAGGCTTCAATCATCAGGCCGGTAGCAAGAATCTTGTTTCGTGGCGAGTACAACAGATTGGCTCGCGGGATGTGCGTATTACACACCGGCTTACACTTCCCGCAACGCAGACAGTCCTTGATCTCCGCATTCAGGGCACCAAGATCATTATTCTCCATTAGCAGGGCTTCCCGCTCAACCAGCTGTAGTGACGGTGTGTACGCATTCTGTAAGCCACTGCCTGGCATCAGCTTGCCACGGTTAAAGTGCCCCTTCGGATCAACCAATTCCTTGTATTCACGAAACTCATCGGCTTCCCGCTGATTAAGATACTGGTACTTGGTCAAACCAATGCCATGCTCACCGGAAATCACCCCGTCCAGACTCCGTGCCAGCACCATCACCTGATCAACGATCCGCTCAGCCTCATGCAGCATCTCATAATCATTCGAATTCACCGGAATATTGGTGTGTACATTCCCGTCGCCGGCATGCATGTGCAGCGCAACAAACAACCGCCCCGGCCGCAATTTGGCATGAATTTTGTCCAGCCGGTCACGCAATGGTTTCAGCTCACGACCAACAAAAATTTCCTTCAGCTGCTTTTCCACTTCCCTGCGGTAAGAAATCCGCAGGTCGCGACGCAGTAATAAATCAATCACCCGGTCATCACCGCGCATTTTCTGCTGTGCTGTATCGTCCAGCAGATCCCGGTGTGCAGCGGCATCACTCTCAAAATTCGCCAGTAACTGCTCCCAGCGTTGCCTGGTCTCGTTCAGATGACGGACCGCATGTGCCTTCTTCGCCTCAAGAATCGAAGCCCGCTCCTCACTGTCTTCATAGTCTGGTACATCACGTAACTCGGACAATTCACCCTGCAAATATTCCAGTACCGCATTGACCATTTTCAGCTTGTTGCACATCGACTGATGCACATTGATACTTTCGATACCCTCAGTATAGGCGGCCAGATGATGCAGCGGGATCACTACATCTTCGTTGATTTTAAACGCGTTGGTATGTGCCGCAATCGCCGCCGTCCGCGAACGGTCTGCCCAGAACTGTCGCCGTGCTTCGGGGCTGACCGCAATAAAACCTTCACCATTACGCGCATTCGCCAGCCGTACCATTTCCGCAGCCGTTTTTGCCACCGCCGCTTCATCATTGCCAACAATATCCGCCAGCAGCACCATTTTCGGAATCGAACCCCGCGCACCTTTCGGCGTATATTTCACCGCCTTAATGTAGCGTTCATCCAGATGCTCCAGCCCGGACAGCAACACATCTTCCAGCTGATCCACATAGTCTTTGGCCTCCACAATCGCCGGAACCGCTTCATGCAGATCAGTCCCATAGAACTCCATGCACACGGTGCGAATCTGCTCCGGCATTTGATGCAGAATAAATTCACCAGAAGTGATCAGCCCATCACAACCCTCTTTCTGTATCCCCGGCAAACCACCCAGAAACTTATTGGTAACATCCTTACCCAGTCCTTCTTTGCGGAAATAACGGCCTTCAAATTCCAGTAATTCCGGCTCACCTTCCGGTGTTTTACCATCACGGGCAAAACGCTGTACCGAGAATTGCACGGTTGGTTGATCGTGGATTTTGCCGAGATTATGATTAATCCGCGTCACCTCCAGCCACTCGGCATCCGGCGTCACCATGCGCCAGGACAACAAGTTATCCAGCGTTGTACCCCACAATACCGCTTTTTTGCCACCGGCATTCATGGCGATATTACCGCCAATGGTCGAGGCACTTTGTGAAGTCGGGTCAACGGCAAACACCAGACCGTGACGTTTTGCCAACTCGGAAACCCGTTGTGTCACCACACCGGCACCACAGCGCACCACCGGAACACCCGGCAGATCATCGTGCGATTTTACGCCACCGGGCAATTCAGCACGGAAATCCACCTCACTGACCGTTTCCAGTTTTTCGGTGTTAATCACTGCACTCAGCTCATCCAGCGGCACCCCACCACCGGTATAACCCGTGCCACCACCACGCGGAATCACCGTCAACCCTAACTGGATACAACACTGTACCAGTGCAGCCATTTCAGCCTCGGTATCCGGTGTTAGCACCACAAACGGCAATTCCACCCGCCAATCCGTGGCATCAGTGACATGCGACACCCGCGCCAGGCCATCGAAACAAATATTGTCTTTACGGGTAATCTTGCCCAGACGTTTCCGCGCCTGCAAACGCAGATCCCGATACATTGCAAAGGAATCCGCAAACTTTTTTACTGCCCGTTTGGTAATATCCAGCAGCTCCAGCGTCAGCGGATTATTCTTTGCCCGCTGATGAATCTGATCCAGTCGCCCGTGCAGAGTTTCCAACAGGGATTGCTGGCGTTTCGGATTCTCCAGCAGGTCATCCTGAATATAAGGATTCCGTGTCACCACCCACATATCACCCAGCATCTCCAGCAACAGGTGCGAGGAAATACCGGTTTCACGCTCATCACTCAGTTGCTCCAGCAACTGATAAGCACGCTCACCGAGAATACGCAGTACAATTTCCTTATCGGAAAAAGATGTGTAGTTATAGGGAATTTCCCTGCTTGGCTGTTGCAGGGGCTGTGAAGGTGTCACCGCAACTGCGGGTATTAAGGCAGTCATAACGTCCGCTGTCCGCTATTAGCTAAAGAGTTCAAAGTTTAACGCAGCGCAGCATTGAAAAAAACTGCATTTTTTTCACCGCATTATTGAAAGAGGAGAAATATTAAGAATATCCTTTCCGGGGGATAAGATTTAGAAACAGGCAGGATTCGCTGATCAGAACCGGTATAATACACCGAGTGATGCGACCCGCTCTTCAGCCTGTTGATGATCCATATGTCTGTTCACTGAATACTGAAACCTCACCAGAGTCTCTTTTGACAAACGGTAGTCCATACCAACACCCAGCAGGGTTTCTGTCCGGCCACCGGCAGACGAGCGGTTGGCACCCAGCTGTAACTTGAATGTTTTTTTATCATCCGGCTGATAAGCGGCACTCATCACATAAGCCTTGTGATCATCGCCTCCACCCTGATCATTCAGATACTCAGCAGCCGCACCCAGCTGATACCCGCCCGGAAAATGATAGCTGGCCCCCAGACGCGAGACACGTTGCTGGTCATAGCCTTTCAGATAAGCGGCGGCAAAATAGCTGTTTTCATTGCGGTAATTCACCAGCACATCCAGTGCTGAATGCTTATTATTATCATTCAGTGAAAAAGACAGCACATAAGCAAACTCATTCAGGCGACCGAGATAGACCAGACTTTTATCAACGACGTTATCGGCTTCAAGAATTTTATTCTGATCAGCAGCCTGACCGGCAAACTGATCAACCGGTGCTACCGATACCCGGGTGGGACTCAAATGCCGCCCGATGCGGATTTCATCATTTGCCCGACGGATACCCACCCAGCCCTGGCGAAACTCATGAAAGACTTCCTTCTGATCGGCCATCGCTGATGCACCTTCCAGCATATACGTCCATTCCCGTTCCCCATCAAGGATACCGGCACCCTTAACCCCCAGACGCGAACCGGCATCATTTAAACGGTACTTCCGCTGATGATCCGTATCCAATAACTCATAATTACCACTGAACTGACCAAAAACCACCGGATCCGCCTGTAACGAACCGGATAATATTGCACTTACCACCAGCACTATCAGCAAGTATTTTGCCATCTTTTTCTACGTTCCCGTCTACACCGCACTATCAGGACATATCCATATATTTAGCACACAAAAAAAGCCACAACTGCGCGCAGTGTGGCTTTTTGTATTTTTTGAAAGCTGCTGAACAGCTGATTAACGCTTGGAGAACTGCGTTGCACGCCGTGCCTTGTGCAGGCCGACTTTCTTCCGTTCAACCTTACGCGCATCACGGGTCAGAAACCCTTCTTTCTTTAATGCGCCACGCATACCTTCATCATACTGTAACAAGGCACGTGAAATACCCAGGCGAATGGCACCAGCCTGGCCGGTTGTTCCGCCACCGCGGACAGACACTTCAATGTCAAACTTTTCCGCCATGTCAACCGTATCCAGCGGCTGACGCACAATCATCTGTGCTGTCTTGCGACCAAAAAACTGTTCGATAGGTAATTTATTAACGGTGATATTGCCACTACCAGCCCGCAGAAAAACACGCGCTGAAGAAGATTTGCGACGACCGGTGCCATAGTAATGAGTTTCAGCCATAATTTATCAACCCTTTTTTCCCTGGATTTCCAGAACCTGAGGCTGTTGGGCATGATGATTATGCTCCGCGCCTGCATAAACCTTTAACTTGCGATACATTGCACGACCCAGTGGGCCTTTTGGCAACATACCCTTGACCGCTAACTCAACCACTCGACCGGGAGCACGCTCCTGCATTTTTTCGAATGAAAAAGACTTCAGGTTGCCGATATAACCGGTATGTCTGTGGTACATCTTGTCTTTTGCCTTATTACCACTGACCGCCACCTTGTCAGCATTGATAACCACGATGTAATCGCCAGTATCAACATGCGGTGTATATTCCGGCTTATGCTTTCCACGCAAACGCCGGGCAACTTCTGTGGCCAAACGGCCTAACGCCTTACCTTCGGCATCAACCACGAACCAGTCGCGTTTTACCTCAGCCGGCGGCATGATTATGCCTTCTATCAAACAAAAGGCAAAACACCGTGTCCCCGCCAGGGATTGGGCTGGCCCCACCAGCGTTGGGCCAGTGTTGCATACAGGGAGCGGAAATCCGTAGTATGTGCAACATTGCCATTTTGATCCACCCGTGCCAGATTCGGATGACGACCATAGATACCCCGATTGACTCGTCCGCCCATGACCAGATGTGCAGAGGCTGTACCATGATCAGTCCCCAGGCCTTTATTTTCAGTGATTCTGCGTCCGAATTCAGAATAGGTCATCACCAGCACCTTGTCCCACATTCCGGCACGTTTCATGGTATCCGCAAAGGAGGCCAGCCCATGACCCACCTGATACAGTGCATTGCCTTGTGGCCCTTTCTGACCAACATGAGTATCAAAACCGTCCTGTGTCACCTTATAAACCGGTGCATCAACCCCACAGACAATCATCTCGGCCACGGAGTGCAAACCATGTCCCAGTGGCCCCTTGGAAAAACGCCCCCGTACATGGCGGCGCGATTTTTTCAGTCTGGTTTCGATCTGTTGCCCCAGATCAACCAGCTGGGACTGAATCCGGGTCACATGTGCCAGGGCAGCAGTACGCCGGTTGACCGGCACATCCTCAATGAAACGGGTGTGGTTTAAAAAACTGCGTGGATTCTGCATGCAAATCGCATTCAGATTGCTGCCGGACAGTGGCCCCAACGCATTCTGATCCGGGCTGACCGCAATACCATGCAAACCCTGTTTCATGCGTGGTAACACGTCGGATAGCCAGCCAGATGTTGACCCACCCCGCACGGCTGCACTGTCCCAGATGTCCATGGAGCGGAAATGCGATAATACGGCTCCAGGATAACCCACACCTTGCACCCAGGCCAGATCACCCTGATCCCAGATGGGCTTCAGTGGCTTCAGTGATTGATGCATGCCCATGCCATCCTGTAACGGAATCAGGTCAGGTTTGCGAATGGCGATTTTCGGACGATGCTTATAATAATGATCATCTTCATAGGGGATCAGGGTGTTAAAACCGTCATTGCCACCTTTCAGCTCAACCAGCACTACAATACGCGGTTGATGCATCGGAGCCGCCGCCAGTGCAAAGTCAGGAACGGCACCCGCCACCGCTGCTGCACCGGTCAGGTGCATAAACTCTCTACGATTCATCATGGATAAAATTTTCCTATGTGACTTGATAGGCTGGGTCCAGCACCAGAAACCTGACAAAACGCGGCTTCCCCTGTGAGGTTGGGGCTGACTTGACTGGTTTGACCGCCAATAACCAGTGCTGCAACTCATCATCCGGCACATTTGGCAGTTTCAGCGCCACACCACTTTTGTAACGCACCGCATTCAGATTACCCCGGGTCAGATTGGTCAGCAAACCAATCCGCCGCATCAGCGACTGCGTACTGATCCAGTCCTGACCACCCGCCCAGCCTTTCACTGTCGGCGGATCAAAAATATCCTGCCCCAGGTTACTCAGGGTATGTGCCAGATTATTGCGCGGCAGGTTGTAAGGCAGGCTGCGTAATGTCCCCACCGCCAGCTCCACCGGTGATTTAATCAGGTTGCCACGATTGCGTTGATCCCAGAATTGCGGACTTTTCAGAATCGTGTTCATCAATACTGCAATATTGTAATTTGAGGAACGAAATACGTTCGCCCATTGTTTCACCACCGCCGGGTGAGGCCGGGAACTATTGATAAATTCATTCCAGAGTTTTTCCACCACATTTTCCGCTGTGCGCGGATGCCTGAGCAATATATTGATAATATTATCGCCGGTGAAACGGCCTTTTTGCCCCAGAAAGTGCTTAACACCGGTATCATGTTTGGAGCGGTCGAATACAAACTTGCCGCTTTGCTCATGAATACTCCAGCCGGTAAAGGCTCTGGCCGCTTCCTTGACATCGCGCTCGGTGTAATAGCGTCTGCCCAAAGTGAACAGTTCCAGCAATTCGCGGGCAAAATTCTCATTCACGGCATCTTTGGTATTTTCATAACCATCCAGATACACCAGCATCGCCGGATCCTTGGCAATGTCGTGCAGCAACAGACTGAAATTGCCCAGTGCATGTTTTCGCAGTAGGCGGTTCTGGTTCACCAGCAGGGAAGGTGTTTTGGTTTTCTGAATCGAAGACGGAAAGTAGTTATGCCAGAACAGCGTCATGCGCTCCAGAAACGGACTTTTGGTATGCAGCATGTGCTGCAACCACCAGTTCTGTAAACCGGCACCTTCGGCTTTGGCAATACGCATTACCATGCGCCGCCGTCGCATATTGTTATGCAATACACGCATTTTCCGCCAACTGGAAAAACGTGGAATCGCCGGAAGCGCATTGTCCCGCCGACTCACCAAAAATTCGACTGCCTTTGCCCTTGGCATCATCTCATAACGCTTCACCTCTTCCCATTCCGCACCAAAACCGGTACGGCTCAGCAGGTGGCGAGCGTCAGTAAAACCCAATTTCGACATATTATATCCGACTAACACACTATTTCACCGGCTATCGAAATAACCGGAATGTATCTCAATAAGCAACGCCCACTGATGCTCCCCAAGCAGGCAGCAGGTCAACCGTAAAAAGATACTGAACCCCAAAAATACACAATTTTAATATTTTTAAATGCGAAAAACTGCTCAATAAGCGATTAACGCCGCCACAGGTTACCGTTAAATATCGTCGAAGGCTAAACCATAAAACTAATACGGTATAAATAACGACTTTAGACCGGTCTTCAAACAATTAGCACAGCTGGTAAAGCTGAAAGTATCTATCATCCGGCGTTTATTGCTATCAATGTCAAATATTTCGACGGCCTGCCACCCATGCCTGCCTGTCATCAGCTAATAATACCCCAAAAGTCATTAAACCAATGTTTACGTTTCACAGAGCAAAATCCACCGTCATTATTTGCTTACTATTATTCCCGGTCTGGGTGCTGGCACTCACGTCCGGCTTTAACATTAAAGTGGAATCAGAATGGGGCAATGCCGACATCCGGGATGTCAAGGCGGTTGTCGACTCTGTGACCCTGGCGATCACACCGTATGTTGGTAACAGAACACTGGACAATATTATCATCCGTAATGATCCCAAAGGCCCGGTTTCCCTGTACCAGCGCGGGAACAATAATGAATACATTGTGCTGCTGGATGTGAAAGGTCGTTACTGGTCACAACTGGCTTACCAGTTCTCACATGAGACCTGTCACTTGCTATCCAACTACGATCTGGTCCCCAATAATGTCACCCGCCAACAGTGGTTTGAGGAGTCACTTTGTGAGGCATTCAGTCTGTTTACCCTGAAAAAAATGGCTGAACAATGGCGGAATCACCCACCTTACCCCGGCTGGAAATCTTATGCTCCCAAGTTGCAGCGTTACGTTGATAATATAATGCGCGAGGAACACCGCAGCCTCATTCAGCATCCTGCAAGCTGGTACCAACGCCACCGTGACACGCTTGAGGCCGATCCCTACGCCGATAATCGCAGGCTGAATGAAAAACTGGCCAGTCACTTACTCCAACTGTTCGAAAAAAACCCGGAGAGCTGGGCCGCTATCAATTACCTGAACCTTGGTGAGGAAAATACTCCGCCTGATTTGAACCAGTACCTGTCAGATTGGTATAAAAATACGCCTGCTGCCTATCAGAAGGTCGTTGCAGAAATACAACAACTGTTAAGTAAGGATGAAACTCAGGCCGAATAATCATTATTCATCAATACAGCTTATCGGCATTATTTACTTTTTATGCGTAAATGTGGGATATTAACCACATCATTTCTGAACTTTCCACTCAGAATGACATCACACAAAAGAAGCAAGAACTTTCAGGGGCTGTATCATGGAAAAACCATTACTTTTTCTGGGTGCCCTTACCATTTTTATGATGGGTTACTGGATCCCCGAAGACCGGCATGTACCGGTTGAAGGGGCAAAATCCTATGACTGGAACCCGGCATCATTCTGGTACACAGGCGGCCAAGGCGCACAAAAAGGTATTAATATTTTCGCCCGCAAAGGCACACCGGTTGAAGCCACGACCGGCGGCTGGGTGATATACCGCGAAAATGACCCACAGGGTGATAATTCTGTCTTTGTACTGGGATCGAAATGGCGTATTCACCATTATGCCAATCTGGACAACGTAGACGTATCTCCCGGCACATGGGTGAAAACCGGTGAACGAATCGGCACCGTAGGTACTCCGCAACAGGCCAAGGCACATCCGGCCAATCTGTACTACTCCATCCGTTCACTACCGCCACAGGTATCGGAATGGGAACCGGAAAAGCCATTCTGGTTTGAACGGGTGTTTTATGTCGATCCGAACAAGTTTCTGACCGAATATCAGGCGACTGATAAAGCCGCAACACACCCAGTATCGAAAACCAGACACTGAGTGCCTTCCGCCAACTGATGAGCCAGATCAGTCAATGATCTGGTACACTCCGTGCTAACACTATTCGAAACCCCGGAACAGCTGCCGTATAATCAAAATCCCTTGCAACTGTCCGGTTCGGCCCATGACATCCAGCACTGACAAACCACTGATTCTTGTTGATGGCTCCTCCTACCTGTTTCGTGCCTTCCATGCTTTACCACCGCTCACTAACTCAAAAGGTGAACCGACCGGAGCCATGCATGGTGTATTGAATATGCTGGATCGGCTGCGTAAAGATTATAACCCTGATCATATGGCAGTGGTTTTTGATGCCCCCGGAAAAACCTTCCGCGATGACCTTTACCCGGAATACAAGGCCAACCGCCCCCCTATGCCGGATGATCTACGCAGCCAGATTGAACCATTACTGGCAATTATCCGTGCCCAGGGCTACCCGCTGTTGATGGTGCCGAATGTGGAGGCCGATGATGTCATTGGTACGCTGGCGACGTTATATGAGGGCAAAGTCATTATTTCCACCGGCGATAAGGATATGGCACAGCTGGTGACTGAAGATGTACACCTTATCAATACCATGAGCAATACCTATGCGGATATTGACGGGGTAAGAAACAAGTTCGGTGTCGCCCCGGAGCGTATCCGCGACTATCTGGCGCTGGTCGGTGACAAGGTGGACAATATACCCGGCGTGGAAAAAGTCGGCCCAAAAACGGCGGTCAAATGGCTGGAGCAGTACGACACGTTGGCAAATATTATTGCCAACACCGACCAGTTCAAGGGCAAAATCGGTGATAATCTGCGTGCAGCTGTGGCGCACCTGCCCCTGTCTTATGAGCTGGTGACTATTAAATGTGATCTTGATCTGGATTGTTCACCGGAAGCCTTATCGTTTCTGCCAGCAGATGTAGAAACACTGGATCAGCTTTACAGCCGTTATGAATTCACTACCCGACTCAAAGCATTACGCTCAGGTGCAACGGAAACTAGTGATAACAACGAACTGACTGAAAATGCTGAAGACGATTCGAATACAACAACCACCATCAATTACACCACTATTCTGACTCAGACAGAACTGGACAGCTGGCTGGAAAAACTGAAGGCGGCAGAGCTGTTCGCCTTTGATACCGAAACCACCAGCCTGAATTATATGGATGCTGAAATTGTTGGCGTATCTTTTGCTGTGGAAAGCGATGAAGCTGCTTACCTGCCGCTGGCTCACGATTACATCGGCGCACCGGAACAGCTGCCCCGCGATAAAACATTGGCACAACTTAAACCGCTGCTGGAAGATAACAATCTACGCAAAGTAGGCCAAAATCTGAAATATGACCGCAGTGTGCTGCTCAATCATGGTATCGAACTGCATGGTATTGCACACGACACCATGCTGCAATCCTATGTACTGGACTCAACGGCCAGCCGCCATGATATGGATACGCTGTGCCTGAAACACCTCGGTCACAGCAATATCCGTTTTGAAGACATCGCCGGTAAAGGCAAAAAACAGCTTACCTTTAATCAGATTGCACTGGAACAGGCCGCGCCTTATGCAGCAGAAGATGCGGCCATGACCCTGCAGTTGCATCAGCACTTCTGGCCACAACTGGAGGCTCTGGACGGACAACGCAAATTATATGAAGAGATTGAAATACCGCTATTGAGCGTACTGTCCGACATTGAACGTAACGGGGTTCAGGTGGATGCACCCATGCTGGTTCAGCACAGCGAAGAATTACAGCTGCGCATGGATAAACTGGTCAAACAGGCGTATGAAGTCGCCGGAGAAACATTCAACCTTGCCTCACCAAAACAGATTCAGGCGATTTTTTTCGACAAGTTAGGCCTGCCGGTGATTCGTAAAACCCCGAAAGGTCAGCCTTCTACTGCAGAAGACGTACTGGAAGAACTCGCGGCAAAGGGGTATGAGTTACCACAGCTGATTCTGGAACATCGTGGCCTGAGTAAACTACGCTCAACTTATACCGACAGGTTGCCGGAGCAGATTAATCCGCGTACAGGGCGGGTACACACTTCCTACCATCAGGCAGTTACTGCCACCGGACGTTTGTCCTCCTCAGAGCCGAATTTACAGAATATTCCAATCCGCAATGCCGAAGGTCGTCGTATTCGTCAGGCTTTTATTGCCCCGGAAGGCTTTAAAATGCTTGCTGCGGATTACTCACAGATTGAGCTGCGAATTATGGCGCATTTATCGGCTGATCCGGGTTTACTGGCAGCGTTTGCCGCCGGAAAAGACATTCATTGCGCTACAGCGGCTGAAGTCTTTGCCACAGAACTGAGTGAAGTCACCCATGAGCAGCGCCGCGCCGCCAAGGCCGTTAATTTCGGGCTGATTTACGGTATGTCAGCTTTCGGGCTGGCCAAACAACTGGGCGTGGATCGTACCGAAGCACAAAGCTATGTTGACCGGTACTTCGCCCGCTACCCCGGCGTTAAGGAGTACATGGACAAGACCCGTGAACAGGCCAGGTCACAAGGCTACGTTGAAACCTTATTCGGGCGGCGACTATTTTTGCCGGAAATCAATGCCCGTAATGCCCAGCGCCGACAATATGCCGAGCGCACTGCCATTAACGCCCCTATGCAAGGCAGCGCAGCTGATATTATCAAACGGGCGATGATTGCGGTGAATCAGTGGTTGAAGAGCAATGATACCCACACCCGGATGATTATGCAGGTACATGATGAGCTGGTATTTGAAGTACCGGAACCGGAAACTGCAGTGCTGGAAAGCAAAATAAAAGAATTAATGACCGGTGCTGCCAACCTTGCGGTGCCACTGGTGGTCGATAGCGGCATTGGCAACAACTGGGATGAAGCACATTAACTCTGACTTATTTCAGAAACCGATGACTAAAACCTGAGCAGTCACAGACTGCCCCTGATAATCGAAGTCATATTCACCATTAACGCGAAAACCATGTTCCTGATACAGACGCAGTGCAACCTGGTTGGTTTTGACGACGGATAAAAGTGCAATACCGTTCTGACGCTTTAATAAGAACTCAATCAGACGGTGACCAATCCCGCTCCCCTGATAATCCGGGTGAACGTATAACCAGATAATATTCGGTCCCTGATGTCCTACGAAGCCTTTGATTTTGCCGTCTTCTTCAAAAACAAATATTTCAGAAGCATGAAACAATTCCAGCAAAGCCGGAGTTTCTGCAAGACGCTGCGGTGGAAAGTTATACGCTTCTCCAGAATACTCAGCAGGGTGAGACAGGTCATAAATTTCAGCGACCTGCGTAAAATCTTCAGCGTGCAAGGGACGAATCATCTCACCCTCAGTACAGACAACCATCTCGCAAATTCCTGAAAGACTCCCGATTACCCCTGTAACTGAGCCGGTACCATCACGACTGATACCTTGTCATAGCTCAGACCTTCGATACTTTTTTCTACGATCAGCTTAATCTCCGATTTCATGCTTTCCAGATCATAAGCCGGATGGTACTTAATAAAAACAGAGGCTGAAGAAGGTTGCGCCTCACGTTGTGCCGGATTGTTTTCCGGCAGTACCACATGCACCCGTGCCACCAGTACACCATCAATTTGCATCAGGGTTTCCTGTACACTTTGGGATAAGGCGTAGATAAAGCGCACCCGTTCTTCCAGCGGTGAGGAAATCAACCCATCCTTCTGGAAGATTTGCGCCATATTGGTTATTTTTTCACGCGGATAACCATGCTCCTTGAGCAGACGAAGTGCTTGCGGGATTTTTGATTCGTCAATATTTAAGGCATAGGTGCCTTCTTTAGTATTGGGGATCTTTTCGGCATCAATACTATTATCCAGCATGATGGCCAGCATGCTATTCGCATCGCTTTCATCAAGCCCGCTGTATAACTCTGTCTTACATCCCCCGAGCAATAAACCGAGACTTAACAATGCTGTGTAAAGTATTTTGTTATTTATTGTTCTCATCATGAATATCCTACAGCAAAAAATCAGCCGCTAGCCCGGAATAGAGTACTGAATGTGGTAGACACTTTTTGAGCGGCTGAAGCGGCCAACTCCACGCCTGAAGACCAGATCTGAAAACGCATCATCCACTTGCTCAAATCACTGTGGTATTCCAGTGCAGACTGTTGTGCAGCCTCAATGCCATCCACGTGTGCCTGTAATGAACTGTTCCCCTCATCCGTACTGACTGCCGGATAGGTCATCATTTCAGCAGAAGGCTCATCCCTCCGCTTGCTTGCATAATTCGAGAAGTCGGGGCGACTACCGGATTGATCCAGCAAGGAATGATAATTCCCATCCACTCTTGCTGCCTGATCAAGCATTTTATCGACCAGAGTTACAGTATCATTTTGTCCGGGTTCAACAAATTGCAAGACAGAGTGCTCCAGCGGCTGTGGCTGGATTGAGGTGTCATCAAGTTTGCCTCCGGTAATCAAGTCCTGAAAACGTTCACTGTCTTTTGCATGAGATGCAGGCAATGACTGAGGACTTTGTTGCAGCGTAGACGCTGATAGTTGCCCTGCGGCTAATATACCTGTTTCCACCATGATCTCACCTGTTAGGTTCAGTTTGCCAGATAAACATTGGCAATACTCTGTTCGTCTTCATTGCCATTTGCAGCCACTTCCTCGAACAGTGTATGTGCCCCGTCCTGATCCCCCTTTAAATTCAGAGCAATACCTAAAAAGCATTTTGCACTCATGTGGTCAGGTTCATTAACCAGCACATCATCACGCAAAATGGATATCGCATTATCAATATCGCCCGCATAAATCTTGGTGATTGCCACTCCCATCTTAATCGGGGTTTGCTCATCACCTACGGCATCAACACCATCCATAATAGTCTGAGCATTTTGACTATCTCCCCGGAAGCAAGCCATATAACCGATTTCAGATAATAATTGCAGTAATTCAGTTGTAATTTTCATTATTCTTTCACTCTTTTTTCAGGAAACCCTTCCCCCCGTAGAGGGAAGGGCATAGACAAAAATATCTATGTCTGATTGTTATTTTTAACCTTGTCTCAATGATTGGCTAATCGTACGTGTCAAGGTACGTAATGCCTGAGCCATAGCAGACTCATTTTCAATTTCAGCTGACTCAGCCTGAAATTTGGTTTGCAAGTCAGTTACCTGCTGTTGGAAAGCCAGCTGCTCGTTTTGAGTTGCTTCGATTTGAGCAAGTGCTTCACTAAACGATGCGGATAAAGTATTTCCACCCGCTCCGCCAGTATTTGCTGCTGCTGCCATATTTTATCTCCTAATTATAGATTAAATTCAGAAGTCCCCGATGACACTCACCAAACGCAGGGAAGTTCTGTTTTTAAAGTGTGGCATTGCGCTCCATGCCAAATACGAACAGTTGAACTACTTTTACTTTTGTGTCCAAACCTGTTCTACCACCTCTGTACTCACCTCGAGAGCCTTCAAAAAACGATTGAGTTTATCGTATTGTTCCGGCTCTACCCCCTGATTAAGCTCAAACCGCACCTCGGAAGCTGCCTGATTGATCTTATCAAGGATGTCATTCTTAAAAATTCCTGAAACATCGTTTTTTAGGTTTTGCTCTAGTTGTAATACCATTTTTTATTTTTCCTCTGCTCCATAATAGATAGGTATTTCTGCGCCATTGTTTGACAACAATACATGATCCGGAGCAATTTTCTTTATAAAATAATTGTTTCCGAGACTCGAACCTTCCATATACCTGTTTCCTTCCTTGGAAACCAGAAATGGTGTCTCACCGACACTGACACTCCGGATAACCAGTTTAATACGCTCCCGCGCATCATATAAATTCTCTACTACCGCCGGGCCGTCACCGTAGAGTGTCAAAAACTCCTGGTACAAGTCGCTCCAGCGCTCCAGCTCACTCTGTGTTAGCTCGCCGTCAACTTTAATCCGGTTTTCCTGAATCGTAACTCTAATGCGGCTGGAAAGGCCTTTTTTCTCGATAAACTGCTCCAAAGCCTGCTTGCGCCTGGGCAAGGTTTGCATCGCATCATCTTCAATCGCCTGAATACCGCTGACATCCTCCATAATATTGGCTTTAATTTGCTGCCAGTCATTACCGCTGGTCACATAACCGGATGCCGCCAGTTTGCCCGCACCCAGCCCCTTGAAGCGAATTTCCGTCTGCCCCAGAGCCTGTGCTACCTGTTGTGCACTGGTCACCAGCTCCTCTCCGGCCCAGATTCGGTAATTAACCCGGTCACCGGCACGGCTCATCTGCGTCATAATGCGGCGCTTTTCCTCCAGTGTATCAACATAGCCACTCACCAGTGCACCATCGGCTTTTTTCTCCACACTCAGATTATCGCTATTCAACGCGGCGACAATGGCTTCAGCACGTTTTTCCGGCGACTCGGCAAACCCTATGTTTTCGGCCAGCCCCAGCAAATCCGGCAGCAGATAAAGTACATTCGCCAGCAGCAATACGCCCAGTCCCAAACCGAGATATAGTTTCCCACCACTGCTTTTTTGCTGGCGGAAAGCACGCTTGGCCACCAGTCCAGAAGCCAGCGGAATTTCTGCCTGATCTGTAGTGGATTGCCGGAAAACGGAGTCGGCCTTTGCAGCGGACGCTGCATTACGTTTGCCTGAACCGGAGTCAACCGCCTGTGCAGCCTCTTTTTGCCTGCCCTCACGGACATCGGCAATAAAGAAGTCGACATTACCCAGCGTCACTACCTGAAACGGCTTCAGCAGAAACTCTTCTGTCTCTACCGGCTGCTGGTCAACACTCACCGGCTGATTCAGCACCTTCATGACAATACTGTTTTCCGAGACGGTCAGTTGCAGGTGAGCTTCGGCGATACTTTCGTCATACAGAATGATGTCACTCGACATCGACCGCCCCAACACGACATCACCGACTTTCAGGCGGACAATAGCTCCGGCGTTACTGCCGCTGAGAACCTTCAGCAGAAAAGGGGTTTGTTGAGTTATCATCTTTCAATCACATCAACTACATCGAATCCCGGGAAGCGATCATTAGCCGAGACATCCTTATCGGCTCCGCGTGAGCTTAACGGGCGCTCATTGCTGAAATTAACTCTGCCGTTCGCATCAACCCATTTATAAATCTGGGCACGTTTTTTGGGCTGCTTATCCATCAGTTTCGCCATGCTGATCACTGAATTTACAAACCGCTCCGGGCCAGTAAAGTAGATCACATTATCCAGCTCTGATACTTCCCAGTGATACTGATCATCCAGTACTTGCAAGCGCCTGAGTGCCTCTGAAAACTCTTGGGGTGACATATTCTTCATGCTTACCGAGCCACGCCGTGCCTCATCTTCCTTGTAGACAAAAATGGCCTCGCCATCGTAATACCAGATCAGGCCATAAGTCTTTGCCAGATCTTCAAAAATCTCCCTGGACGGCTTATTTTTATAGTGCATGCTGACAATATCGGCGACCTTCTCACTGATAGTGATGGGCGTACCCTGATTAGCTGCCAGGGTTTTCAGCATTTCAGCCAGCGGTTCTTCATCGGAAAAATGGGAATACGGCTTATCGTTCCACGGTAATGGTGCAGCGTTTATTATCTGGCAGCAACACAGCACCATGCCAAACAACAGAGTTCGTCGCAACAGCATCACCAACCTCGCTATAAATTAATTTCATTTTCACCATAATCGCAAATTATTATAAGAAAAGTCGACAGATAACAGGACAAGCGCAACTAAAAAGCAGAATAGCCGCAGAGAGTAATTTTCAGGCTTGACCTTGAAGTAAACTCCAGGGTTTATACTGGGCCATTATTCGTTACGAATGAGTTGAATGATGCGTATTGGAGAACTGGCGAAGCACAGTCGTCTACCCGTCGACACACTGCGTTTTTATGAAAAGGAAGGCTTAATTGCCGAACCACCCCGCAATCCGGCTGGATACCGCGACTATCCGGCGACCACCCTGCAATATCTGGATTTCATCCGCAGTGCAAAAGCGGTTGGTTTTTCACTGCAGGAGTGCCGTAATCTGCTGGCCATTTTTGTCCGGCGTGATGCCCACACCTGTGCAGAAGTTAAGCAGCTCTCTGAAGATAAATTACAACAGCTGGAAGATAAAATGCAGGCATTGCAACGCATGCATCAAACCTTGCGGGCTATATCTGATGCCTGCTGTGGCGGTGAAGAATCAGCGGCACACTGCTCTATTCTGAACGCCTTACAACAAAAGGAACTGAACCCATGACAGATTTTTTACACAACTTGCTGGAATTATCGCTGGAAGCGGCTCCGTGGCTGGTGCTGGGTTTTGCCTTGGGCGGCCTGATGAAAGCACTGATTCCAACCACCTTTCTACAGCGTCATCTCAGTGGCAATGATATCGCCTCTATCAGCAAGGCAGCGGTGTTAGGTGCCCCCCTGCCATTGTGTTCCTGTGGTGTTATTCCTGCGGCTATAGGGTTACGGGAAGCCGGAGCATCGAAACCGGCTACAGCCTCTTTTCTGGTTGCCACTCCGGAAACCGGGGTTGATTCAATCTCGATCACCTATGCGTTGATCGGGCCGGTGATGGCGGTTGTACGCCCGATTGCTGCACTGGCCTCTGCCCTGACTGCCGGTATTTTTGTGGCTTTGCTGGGTGAGAAGGAAACACGGCGGGTAACTACATCGACACCCGCGACTCCCCCTGAACAGCCTGCGGCAAACGCTTGCTGTTCAACATCGACATCTGTGGCGACACAAAACAGCTGTTGCAGCAGTGCTAAAACAATACCGAAATCCGCACACGGCTGTTGTGACAATACCGAAACCACCCCGCAACCAAGCTCAGGTTGCTGTGACACACGCTCGACAACCACCAGCACCTTACCCGGACAGGCATGGTCAGGCATCCGCTATGCGTTCACCCGTCTGCTGGATGATATTGTGTTCTGGCTGGCCATCGGAATAGTATTTGCGGCACTGACCCGCACGTTTCTGCCTGCAGATTTTTTGCAACACTGGGGGCAAGGAGTCACCGCCATGCTGGTGATGATGCTGGTAGGCGTTCCAATGTATATTTGTGCTACCACTTCTACACCGATGGCAGCGGGGCTCATGATGGCAGGTATGTCACCGGGTGTGGCACTGGTATTTTTGCTGACCGGCCCGGCGACTAATATTTCCACTTTAGGAGTGATCGGGCGTGAACTCGGCCAGCGCAATATGTGGCTTTACCTGCTAGCAGTCGGTACCACTGCACTGATCAGCGGCCTGTTACTGGATACGGCTGTCAGTTACTGGCAGATCGACATTGTCACCCAATTGCAGGCCGGGCATAACCATTTTCCATTGCTGATCAACTGGGCCAGTTTGTTGCTGCTGATGGGGTTGGCGCTGCGCAAATTACCGCACAAGCTGAGAAATCGCCACCATACTCACTCCGGCACTCAGCAGGTATAATCAACGCATCTCTAGGCTGGCATGGTGCCCCAGTTGCCTGGACAAGTCCTTACCGGCGGCAATCACGGCCTCCACCCAGCCGAGTTGCCGCCGCCCGATAGGGGCTGATACCGACAGACCGGCGACGGCCTTGCCGGTATTGTCGTAAACCAACACACCGATACAGCCCACATCCAGCTCAGCCTCACCATTGTCCAGTGCATAACCCTGTCGCAGAGCCTGGCGACACTCCGTGACCAGTGCATCCACAGCAGCAATGGTGTTACGGGTGTAGGCCGGTAAATTGGTGCGCTGCGCATAACCGGCGATAGCATCCTCACCAGCCACACCCAGCATCAGTTTACCCACCGCAGTGACATGCAGGGGCGCACGGCTGCCGATTATCTGTTGCACATGCATCATCCGGTTTGGTGTCGCTTTTTCGATGTATACGACCTCATCACCCTCACGTATGGTCAGATTCACCGACTCATTCAGCTTGTCACGCAAGCCTTCCAGCACCGGCAAGGCCAGCGCCCGTAAATCCAGGTTACTGTGCAGACGCACTCCCAGTTGCAATAAGCGCAGCCCCAGCCGATAAGCACCTGCGGCATCACGCTCGACAAACTGATGATGCGTCAGTGCCGCCAAAATCCGGTATGCAGTGGAAATATGCAGCCCGGTTTCAGCACTGAGGACTTTCAGACTGACCGGATCAGGATAACGGGCAATGGCATTGAGTAAATTTACAGCGCGGTCGATGGACTGGATACGGTAGGTCTCTGACTTTTTATCCATTCTGTTTCCTGAGTTTATTCAGGGCTGTTACAACACGATTCCCTCATGTTTCAACAACCAGGCTTTACGTTCCAGCCCACTCGCATAGCCCGAACGTCCCGTCACTCCCGATCCCCCCGGTAAGCCGCACTTTTCCCAAACGGAATCATCAGTAATTGCTGCCAGACACTTTGCTGGAAAGCAGTACCTTCCTGGGCCAGACTCAAATCAAAGGTTTGGCGTAGCCCGGAAAAATATTCCTTTAACTGCTGTTTACATTGATCCTTATGGTTGTTTGGGCTAACGGCCCCGACTCTTTCAGACACAAAACCCACCCGCGTTACACCTTCTTCGGAAGCATGAATTTCAACCACACCAATCGGACTGTCCAGATAATCAAGATACATCAATGTTTGCTCCAAATGGGTATAAGGCGGAATATCTACTGAAACAGCCATCCTCTTTGCGGTGTCACAAAGAGGAATAGCCAATGCTTTGAGGGTCTGTCTTTACTGATTCCGCCCGATACAATGCAAATCCGCAAACGACTGTTTTAACCGCTCAACAAATGCCTCTTCAGCAGCCCGTAATGACTTGCGCGGATCGTAATACTTCTTATTCGGCAGGTCTTCACCATCCGGGTTGCCAATCTGGGTGGCGAGATAATTCTTGTATTGAGCATAATAATCACGCACACCACAGGAAAATGCCCATTGCATATCTGTGTCGAGATTCATCTTGATCACCCCGTACTCAATTGAGCGGGCAATGTCTTCTGCAGAAGAACCGGAACCGCCGTGGAAAACAAAGCTGACCGATTTCTCACCCTGTTTGCCAAGCTGTTCTTCAACGTAACGTTGGGAGTTTTCCAGAATTTCTACTGACAGTTTGACATTGCCGGGGCGATAGACACCGTGAACATTACCGAAAGCGGCGGCAATGGTGAAATTCTGACTGATCTTGCTGAGCTTGTCATAGGCATAATAAACTTCCGTCGGGTGGGTATACAGCTTGTCAGAGTCTACTGTGGAGTTATCCACACCATCCTCTTCACCTCCGGTAATGCCCAGTTCGATTTCCAGACCAATATCAAGTTTACTCATCCGGGTCAGATATTGTTCGCAAATTTCGATATTTTTTTCCAGTGTTTCTTCTGACAGATCCAGCATGTGTGAGCTGAACAGCGGCCTGCCGTGCTGTGCATAATAGGTTTCCTGAAAATCCAGCATGTGATCAATCCAGGCAATATTTTCCAACGAGCAGTGGTCCGTGTGCAATATCACCGGAACACCATACATTGCTGCGACCTGATGCACATGCATTGCAGCGGAGATGCAACCGGCTGCTGAAGCTTGCAGGTTGTCGTTTTTCAGGCTCTTGCCTGCATAGAAGTGACCGCCGCCGAATGATAACTGGACGATGACCGGAGAATTAACCATAGCAGCAGTTTCCAGAATGCCATTCACTGAACTGGTGCCAACCGCATTAACACCGGGCAGTGCGTAACCGTTTTGCTTGGCATCGGCGTATAAATCTATTAACTCCTGACCATACAACACACCGGATCGGAATTTACTCATAATAACTGTCCTCAATTAGTTGTCTTTGATGGTAATCCGTTTATTAGCGGCCTTTATTATAGCGGGATTGGTGGGTTATGGTGAAGCTACCCGCTGTGAGTCGCCCCGGTTTTATCGGAGGGTTAATTTTTTAAGAGAATTAATGAGTACCCGCCACCAAACAGTCAGATCACCTTGGAATAGCGTTGTTCCATACGCTGCTCGCGCAGGTAAGTGTCAAATACCATACAGATGCGCCGTATCAATAAGCGTCCGGCAGGAGTTACCCGTAGTGAATCCTGCTCAATAGTCAATAGGTCATCAGCCGCCAACATCTCCAGTTCCGCCATTTCCAATGAGAAATGATTGCGGAAGTCGATCCGGTAATCACGCTCTATCATCTTGATATCCAGCACAAACTGGCAACTCAGCTGCTGGATAATATCCCGGCGTAACAGGTCTTCATTCGTCAGGCTGACACCACGGATAATCGGCAGGCGTTTTTCATCCAGTGCGGCATAATATTCATCCAGTGTCTTTTCATTCTGGCTATAGCTGTTGTGAACACTGCTGATCGCGCTCACACCCATCGCAATCAGGTCACAACTGGCATGGGTGGTATAGCCCTGGAAGTTACGGTGTAAGTGACCTTCTTCCTGTGCCTTGCTCAGTTCGTCTGTCGGTTTGGCGAAGTGATCCATGCCGATATAGACATAACCGGCCTGGGTCAGCCTTTCAATGCTGTGTTGCAGAATCTCCAGTTTGTTATGGGCAGAAGGTAATTCTGTGGCATTAATGCGTCGCTGTGGTTTAAACAGATGTGGTAGATGCGCATAGTTAAACAGTGAAATACGATCCGGTGATATATCAATAATGGTTTCCAGTGTTGTATTGAAGCTTTCTTTAGTCTGTAGCGGCAGACCATAAATCAGGTCAATGCTGATTGACTTGGCATCCTGTTCACGGCAGGCATCAATAATCGCAATCGTGTCTTCAATCGGCTGGATGCGGTTGACGGCTGCCTGAACCTGGTCATTCACATCCTGCACGCCGAGGCTAAAGCGATTAAAGCCGATGTCGCGCAACAGGGCGATGGTTTCCGGAGTCACACTGCGCGGATCAATCTCAATCGAATAGTCGCCCTGATCATTATCCAGCAGATTGAAGTGGCTGCGCGTATAGTCCATCAGCGAGCGCATCTGTTGACCATTAAGGAAAGTCGGTGTGCCGCCACCCCAGTGTAATTGCTCCACCACCCGGTCATTATCAAACAGGGCACTTTGCATATCGATTTCATGACACAGGTATTTAAGGTACTGGTTGGCCTTGCCTTGATCTTTAGTCACAATTTTATTGCAGGCACAGTAATAACAAACGGTGTCGCAAAACGGGATATGAAAATATAAAGACAACGGTGCGGGAATAAAGCAATCGTTGCTGAGCTGAACCTGCTCCAGATAATCGGCCTCGGTAAAAGTGCCGCTAAAGGCCACTGCTGTCGGGTAAGAGGTATACCGTGGCCCTGCTTCATCGTAACGGGTGATTTTTTCAATATCGAACTGTACTTTCATGTGATCTGCGTTTACTTTGAGCTGGGTGGCAGTTGAAAAGCATACGGATAAATAACGATAGCTGTCGTGATACAGATCAAGTTTGAACAGGTGTAGTGAAAATGTCTGGTTTGTCCGCCCCGTTGCTGCAAGAGTCGTTAGGATGACAGGAAAGCTGTACCCGGCACCGATACAAATCCTGTCCGGTCTGGTAATACTTGGTCTCAAACAATGTCCAGCAGTTTTCAGGCATAAATGCCTCCACCCGGGCCGCAGCATAACCACTCAGTCGCAAGGCAAAGGCAAACTCTTCCGCATAAATTGACCAGTTGGTACGCAGCTCCAGTTGCCCGCCCAGTTTCAATAATTGCGGAAACACCGGATGTGCATGCCAGCGGCGTTTCAGGTGGACAGATTTTGGGTAGGGGTTTGGGTAAAGAATAAAATGGTGTTGTAGTTTCCAGCCAGCCTGCACCGCCAGATTCCAGAAGTCGACCAAGTCAGCCCGCACCGTCAATGCATTGTCTGGCAGAGCAGCCTGATAATCCTTGCCTAAACGAATTGCAGAGCGATCAATGCCAATGACCAGTGCATCAGGGTTTTGTCGGGCGATATGACGGGTGCTTAGTGCGGTACCACAGCCGGAATCCAGAATAACCGGCAGGTTCTGCTGGCTGACCAGGTGTTGCACTGGCTCAAAAGCCCGCCGGGTGTGTTCAGCGACAGGTTTGCGGAAAAGATTTTCCTGATGGCGGCGCACGACCTGTTCCAGGTTGTTATGAATGCCGGTTTGATGACTGGTAACAATATTCGCCGTAAACAAGAAAAACGCTCAGTCCAGATCCGCTTCTTCAATCCACGCCATCTGAATCGCCTCAAGAATCTTCTCACTGGAGCGTTCCGGGTCATCATTAAAGCCTTCCAGCTCTGTCACCCAGCGGTGCAGGTCGGTGAAGCGGATATAACGCGGATCAACATCTTCATGTTTTTCAAACAGCTCAATGGCAATATCCAGTGTATCTGTCCATTTCATGGCTTGCATCACCTGTCTCCTTAATGATTCTCTGACACCATATTGATGGTGTATTTGGGAATTTCGATCACCAGATCTTCATCAGCCACCCGTGCCTGACAGCTGAGCCGTGAATCCGGGTCAACACCCCAGGCCTTGTCGAGGTAATCCTCTTCCTGCTCAGTGGCTTCTTCCAGCGAGTCAAAGCCTTCACGGACGTAAACATGGCAGGTGGTACAGGCACAGGATTTTTCACAGGCATGTTCAATCTCCACCCCGTTTTGCAGTGCGGCATCACAAATACTGATACCCGGCTCGACATCAAACACCTCGCCTTCCGGGCACAGCTCTTCATGAGGTAAAAAAATCAGTTTTGGCATCACGGGTTATCCTGAAAATTCATCAACACGGTGTCCGGCCATGGCGACGCGTACACTCTCATTCATACGACGGGCGACATAAAACTCGGCTGCATGTTCCAGGGCTTTAATTGCTGCTTCAATGGCCTTGTGGTCATCCTGGTGGCGTGCGCTGTCAAGTTCTGCCCGCTGATCCAGCAACCGCTGGCGTTCTTCATCACTCAGCAGTTGATCACCATCCGCTTGCAGCGCAGAATCCAGTGCCTCCAGCACCCGGTCAGCTTCCACCTGTTGCTCACGTAACCGCCGTGCTTCCATATCTTCACGGGCATGATCCATTGATGCCCGCAGCATGGTTTCAATCTCGTAATCGCTCAAACCATAAGATGGCTTGACTTCCACTCCGGCTTGTACACCGGTGGATTCTTCCGCTGCGGTCACACTCAGCAGGCCATCGGCATCTACCTGAAACGTTACTTTAATCCGGGCGGCACCGGCCACCATCGGCGGAATACCGCGCAGGGTGAATTTGGCCAGAGAACGGTTCTGTTCCACGGTTTCGCGCTCACCCTGTAACACATGGATTGACATGGCGGTCTGCCCGTCCTTGAAGGTGGTAAATTCCTGGGCGCGGGTAATCGGAATGGTGGTATTGCGCTGGATAACCTTTTCCACCAGTCCGCCCATGGTTTCCAGTCCCAGTGACAGTGGAATGACATCCAGTAACAGCATCTCGGCATCCGGCTTGTTACCGGCCAGAATATCCGCCTGGATAGCCGCACCCATGGCGACTACCCGATCCGGATCAAGCTCAGTCAGTGGTGACCGGCCAAAAAAATCACCAATTTGTTTTCGTACTGCAGGCACACGGGTGGAGCCGCCGACCAGTACCACATCCTGTACCTCCTGTTTTTGCAGTCCGGCATCACGCAAGGCACGACGACAGGCAACCTGCGTCTTTTTAATCAGTGGCGCAATCAGCTCATTCATCTGATAGCGGCTGAGTGTACCGTGCCAGTCACCCAGTGCGAGGCTGGCACTGTCATGAGTGGTCAGCCCTTCCTTGGCAGTACGGGCAGTTTCCTTGGCAGTTCGCAGCACCTGTGGGTCCCGGCTGGTATCCAGTCCGGCCTGCTCCAGCAACCATCCAGCAATCGCCAGATCAAAATCGTCGCCACCCAGTGCAGAGTCACCACCGGTTGCCAGTACCTCAAACACGCCCTTGTTCAGGCGCAGGATGGAAATATCAAAAGTGCCACCTCCGAGGTCATAAACCGCGATGGTGCGTTCGTCCTGTTGCTCTGCTTCTGCCTGTTTGTCCAGACCATAGGCAATGGCCGCCGCAGTGGGCTCATTGAGTAGGCGATAGACATTTAATCCGGCCAGCTTCGCGGCATCACGGGTGGCTTGACGCTGCGCATCATCAAAATATGCCGGCACAGTAATGACCACTCCGGACAAATCACCGCCCAGTGCTGCTTCAGCACGTTGTTTTAATACCTGCAGAATTTCCGCTGATACCTCAACGGCGGTGACATTACCGGCGGCAGTTTTAATCCGTGGTACGGCGGATGATGCGGTTTCGTCATTATTCCCGGCAAATTCATACGGCAACTGTCCCGCCAGTGTCGCCAGATCGTCAATGCCGCGCCCCATTAGTCGCTTGACCGAAGCCAACGTATTCATTGGATCGTCAGTGGCCTGTTTCTGGGCGGCATCACCGACAATAACCGGGCCCTTCTGCGGGTAATAAACCACTGAAGGCAGTAAATGTTCGCCCGCAGCATCAGTCAACGTGTCAGCCTGTCCGCTGCGCACGGTGGCAACCAGTGAGTTGGTTGTGCCAAGATCAATGCCTGCTGCCAGCCGGTGCTGGTGTGGTGCCGTGGACATACCGGGTTCAGAAATTTGCAGTAAAGCCATGAAAAACCAAAAACCTGTTCGTGGATGGAAATAATTAAGGGGATTACAGTTTATCTTCAAGCCGTTCTTCGCGGGCATTGACATCTTCCAGCAGGCGTTCATAAAAACGCATTTTCAGCATAATCGCTTTTGCTGCTTCCAGATCGCCGTCCTGCCAGTGGTCAGCAAAGCTGTTTTCCAGCACGGTCATATCTGCCCGGATCGCTGCACCGACCTCATCCAGTGCATCCAGTGGCTCAGCGGCAGATTCCGCTGCTGCAATGGCTTCCCGCACTTCAATCTGCTGCATCAGGAAAGTCGGGTCGGGTGAGGTTTCGCGGTCATCATTAAATTCAACCCCGGCCTGTTCCAGCAGATAGCGGGCCCGCAAACGCGGATGACGCAAGCCGTCATAAGCCTCATTCAGCAGGGAGGTGATCTGTACTGCCCTGCGTTTTTCCTGCTCGGAACCATGTACAAAACGATCAGGATGATATTGGGACTGTAACTCACGAAAGCGTTGCGTCAGTTGAACATTATCGACTGCAAACTGATGTGGCAGGCTGAATAAGTCAAACCAGTTGTTCGGTAAATCCTGCGACATCGGTGTTTCCTGTGGATGTGCCAGCCGGGTGGGAAAATTAAACAGTGAAACTTTCGCCACAACCGCAGCGGGCTGATTCGTTGGGGTTGCTAAACTTAAAGCCTTCGTTCAGACCTTCCTTGCCGTAATCCAGCTCTGTACCATCAAGATACACCAGGCTTTTCGGGTCAATAATGATTTTCAGGCCATGATCTTCAAATACGGTATCACTGTCTTCAATGTCATCGGCAAACTCCATGGTGTAAGCCATACCGGAACAGCCGGTGGTTTTTACACCGAGGCGCAAACCAACCCCCTTGCCACGATTGGCAAGGAATGTCGCAACACGATCAGCAGCCGTTTCCGTCAGGGTAATCGCCATGATGCTGTTACCCCTGCTTGCCCTGATAATCGTCAATCGCAGCGCGGATAGCATCTTCTGCCAGGACGGAACAATGCACCTTGACCGGTGGTAATTCCAGTTCTTCGGCAATGTCCGTGTTCTTGATGGCACGTGCTTCATCCAGGGTCTTGCCCTTGACCCACTCGGTCAGCAGGCTGGAAGAGGCAATTGCCGAACCGCAGCCGTAAGTCTTGAACTTGGCATCTTCAATCACACCATTATCGCCGACCTTGATTTGCAGTTTCATAACATCACCACAGGCGGGTGCGCCGACCATGCCGGTGCCAATACTGCCATCACCCTGGTTAAAACTGCCCACATTACGCGGATTCTCATAGTGATCAATTACTTTGTTACTGTATGCCATGTCAAACGCCTCTCAATACTTATGCATGGAATAAAATCAAGTTCGGCCACTGGTGGAGTATATTCTCAATCTCCTGCGGTGGTCGCTTTTTATCTTGCCGCTCTGTCTCTGTTTCACTTAGTGGGCTGCCCACTCAATCTTGCTCAGATCAATACCGTCACAATGCATCTCCCATAGCGGTGACAGATTACGCAAATGATCCACAGCATGATGAATGCTTTCCAGCGCCTGATCGACTTCTTCCACCGTGGTGAAACGGCCGAAGGAAAAACGTAGCGAACTGTGTGACAACTCATCGTTTCGCCCCAGTGCCCGCAGCACATAGCTGGGCTCCAGGCTGGAACTGGTACAGGCTGATCCGGAAGAAATGGCCAGATCTTTCAGTGCCATCATCAGACTCTCACCTTCAATAAAGTTGAAGCTGACGTTCAGATTGCCGGGAATCCGTTGTTCCAGATCGCCATTCAGATAAATTTCGTCAATATCCTGTAGCCCCTGCCACATCCGGTCACGCAGCATACGGATTTTTTCATTATCCGCAGCCATTTCTTCCCTGGCAATGCGGAAAGCTTCACCCATACCGACAATTTGATGGGTCGCCAGCGTACCTGAGCGCATACCGCGTTCATGGCCACCGCCGTGCATCTGGGCTTCAATACGTGCCCGTGGTTTACGGCGGATATACAGCGCACCGATTCCTTTCGGGCCGTAAATCTTGTGTGCCGAGAAACTCATCAGATCAACCTTCATGGTTGCCATGTCGATTTCCACCTTACCGGCACTTTGCGCCGCATCAACGTGGAACATGATCCTACGTGCGCGGCACAGCTCACCGATGGCAGCAATATCCTGAATCACACCGATTTCATTATTCACATGCATCACTGAAACCAGCGTGGTGTCATCACGCATTGCGGCTTCCAGTCTGGCCAGATCCAGCAGGCCATTCGGTTCGGGGTCCAGGTAGGTCACCTCAAAGCCTTCACGTTCCAGCTGGCGACAGGTATCCAGTACAGCCTTGTGTTCGGTCTTCACCGTAATAATGTGCTTACCACGACGCTGATTAAAGTGTGCTGCTCCTTTAATTGCCAGATTATCCGATTCGGTGGCACCACTGGTCCAGATAATTTCTTTGGTATCCGCATTAATCAGGGCAGCGACCTGTGCCCGGGCTTCTTCGACGGCTTGCTCTGCCTGCCAGCCAAAAGCATGGCTGCGGGAGGCCGGGTTACCGAAAACACCATCAGGGGTGAGGAATTTCATCATTTTGTCAGCAACACGCGGATCAACCGGAGTGGTTGCTGAGTAATCAAGATAAATTAAAGGCTTTGTTTCACTCATTATTACGCTACTCTGCTGATTCATTAATGTGTTGTTGAATTAACCATAAATTCAACGGGTTGCTGATCCTGTCGATGAGGCTCTTTTCGGTCACCTAAACGCTGTGTCATATCCGCCAGTGTAATATCCGATAAAAAGGAACGGATCTGGTCACTCAGGTCAGCCCAAAGGTCATGGGTCAGACAACGCCTATTATCCTGGCAGTCCGCCATACCGCCGCAACGGGTTGCATCAACACTTTCATCCACCGCTGCAATAATGTCCGAGACGACAATACCGTTCGGGTCACCACTGAGCTGATAACCTCCACCAGGGCCGCGCATACTAACGACCAGCCCGGCTTTGCGTAACTTTGAAAACAATTGTTCCAGATAGGATAATGATATATCCTGTCTCGCTGATATTTCAGCCAGTGATACTGGCTGACCACTATGATGCAATGCCAGATCCAGCATGGCAGTTACTGCATAGCGGCCTTTTGTTGTCAACTTCATGCCTTGCTCTCCGTTAAAGCTGGAGCAATGCTACCAATACTTGATTTATTTAGTCAAGTATTGAGGTTATGAACCTATGGTCGCCTCATAGGGGATTAATTGATCTTATGAGGCCAGAAAGGAAATCATCATCCCGGCCTGTCTTTTTCCGGTGGCATCAATGAAACTAACCCCGATTTGCTGTCCCTGGCGTCCCATCAGGTAGACACACAGCGGAACCCAAGGCCGTATTTATACGATCAGAAATCCGTTCTGAATTAAATAAAACTCAGGTTATTACGGTGGGATTGGAGGGTTATGGTGAAGCTACCAGCTGTACCTGACGCTGACCGGCGCATATTTGCAGTTATTCAGAGGGCGGGTTTTACTATTATCGCACCAGGCCCCTTTTAACGCATCACAGGTGTATCCGGCAGGCAAGTCATCCCCCGGATAGTAAACCTGTCTGCCCAGAAAACATTCCAGCTTTAGTTGCAACTCAATAGACTCATAATCCGCCAGGCCAGTAGGCAGGTCACGGTCAAACCAAGGTGTACTGCCATCTTGCCACAACCACCGGATTCTGGTATTAACACAGCTGTTTGCGGGCCGGGTATCTTTATTGGCACATCCGCTTAAGGTGTGCAGACATTTGTATCCGGCGGGCAGTCGCAGATCCGGATTATCGGATCGGTAAACCCCCTTATACTCACCTGTGGTGATTTCACACTCCGCGATCAAATTATTCTCATGCTTTTCCCAATCGCCGGAGCCGCCCGGCAGGTCACTGTTGAGTATGGGAGTTTGCCCGGCTGTTGAGATGGCGGTGCAGAATAATGTACTAAGTAAGAGCAATATAATATGTCTGAAGATCATCATGATTTCTGGAGGGCTATTTGCTGAACATCAGTACATCCTGCGTCAGGCTGTTTAGTTGATAGTTGCCTGCTAGCTGTCCAGTGGGTTCGCGGATAATCAGCTGGTTGGCGGCTGGGTCAAAACTCCACTGGCAGTTTCTGCGCCGGTGATCATCATTGGGCTCCAGTGAAAGAAACTGACATTGGTCACCCTGATATAGAGAGAGGGTTCTGCGGAAGCGGGCAGGCGGAAAGGCTCTGCTGCCTGCTTTGCGCCAAACCAAAGTGCTTTCGTCATCGTCTTCTTCGTAGGAATGAACCCAGGTTTGGTGTATAAACTTCAGTGCTTCAACGGTAGGGCGACCCATTGTGCAGGGAACAAGGCTGATGGTATCCAGTTTGACCCCAAAACCATTACCGGTGTCCCGTTCCAACTGACTGAACGCTACGGTCATATGATGAGTTTCAGGGCACAAAATAAAAGCGGACTGATGCCAGCTTGCTTGTGCGGTGATAACGTGGTGATCCGCAGTTCCGCAGTTGCCGACGGCATGATTGAATAAATACAGGTCGAAATCAGCATAATATTCCCGGTGAAACGCACTCCAGAAGGTCAACAGATAGTGCTTTCCAGGTTGTGTCTTAACAGTTTGAGCTATTTTATAGCCTTTAGAAGAAGCCAATTGCAGAAATTTTTCGCCAGAGTGAGCGTAGCTTGCAATAACAGCCGCTTTGGGAACACCGGAGATTGTCCAGCCCGGAATATTGTCAGTGCGGGCGAAACGCACACCAAATTCGGCATCCGTCAGCTCTATATCCTCAAAGCTGCCGTTGATGATCAGGTTCTGGTCGTTGACGGGATTACAGCTATTTTTTATGTCATTCGCCTGGAGGCTTTGAGCGACAAGAAAGGTGAGGAGGAGAACTGTCAGTCTGTGAATGGTCATAGCATAGGATTTTAGCTTATTTTGAGATACGTCAGGCAGATTATAATTTCAGGATACTGGTCCGCTGGTCGCTGTAGTACTGTTGAGCAGATACAGGTATCGACGATAACTTTCACGGGACACACCGCTGTTTATACTCATAATCATCTTCGCATTCTATCTGACCGAATAGCTTGATGATTTCCTGCTGCTTACGGCGTTGTATGTACTCTTACAGGACTTCCGCTACCATTGCCTTGGTACCTCGATATAACTCCTCAGAAACCAATACACGTTTGACCACCGGGGTAAAATCTTCGTGCAGGCAGAATATAGAACAGGATTTTTAAGACAAGGCTGGACGTGAAGGCTATTAATAGGGCTTTGATTTTTTAATCCGAAGCCCTATAAAAAATAACTTAAGCAGGTTATGTTAGTTTTTTAAACTTATGTATTACTTGCTCGTTGGATTTACCACGTAAATTTCACAGTAACCGGGTTATCACGGCAGGTTTTGTTAGAGCTTGTTTGATTATTAATACACCAAGCGCCTCTTTGTTTGTCACAACTAAACCCTGCGGGTATATTAGTGCTGTCTGGTGTATATATTTTGGTACCAAAACGGCATTGAATTTTCATATAACGATCAATATTTTCCCAATCACCTGAGCCGCCGGGTCTGTCAGAGTCAAAGAAGTGTGTCTCCTGACCAGTTAATGTCCATTTATATTTAACTTGCATGTTCTGGCAACGGCCACTGCTGGTCTGCTTGTTAATGCACCATCCACCTTTTTGCTTATCACAGGTGTAGCCTTGCGGCAAGTTATTTCCAGGGTGATATGTATCCCATCCACCTCCCTGTTTTTGGATTCTACAGGTAACTTTTACATAACGATCGATATTCTCCCAGTCACCTGATCCGCCGGGCCGGTCAGAGTTAATCCACCCTGTATTAGCTGAAAACGCTGCACCTGACATTAAGAGTGTTGCTAGAAATAATGGTTTTCTTAGATTTAGTGAAGTCATGTTTCTTCTCCTTTAATTTACTAGGTGTTAAAAATTAATATATGATTGAACCCCAGAGCAAACGATAGTTAATTCTTGATTTCCGATTGCTTGATTTTTTAGGGGTATTCGAACCTTTCTTTGAAGAGGCGATGTTTTGCGGTTTTTTTGGTGTTGGTCTGTTTAATTGTTGGCTCCGTTGTTTTACTAAGACTAACTTTTACGCAATTTCCTTTCATACTGCCAGTATCTCGCAGTTAATTGCATAGGGGCTATACTCATAGCCAGTGTGTATATAATAACTAATTTAAATGTCATTATTTTTTTCCAGTTTTATTCATAGAGTTGCTATCTTTTTTTGCACAATTAATCTTTGTTAGATTTAGCTTTGGTGTCTTTTTTCGTTATTAGTAAGCCACCAGCTATCCATTTTCTTGCTTCTTTTTTCTGAAGCTTTTTGGTTTTTCTTACTTCCGTTGCATGTTTATTCTGTGGAACGATGAACCAGCTGGCTGCAGGTTTACTTTCTGCTATCGCTATACTTCCTGAAAAGCTGCTGACTATAAAAACGATTCCAAATATAATCTTCATTTTAGATATCATCATTGTATCCTCTGAGGTTGTAATTGCCGTAGTTGCAGTTGTTGTAATTGCCGTGGCTGAGCAGGAACTGCATTCATTTGTTGCTTACCTCTGGGTTTTGGTAAATCACCAGTGATGCTTTTCATCAGTTCATTTGCATTAGGGCGTCTTTGTCTACTCAAACCACCATTCAGTTCAGCATCTCGTGGCAGTCGTTTAGGGCAACAATACTGACCATAAAGTCTCGATTTCTCAATATCCGTATCATCGGTAAAGATGTAGGAGTATTTACCATCAAGAACATGACTGACGCTGACCCAGCGCCACCACCATGTCCAGCCTTGCTGTGGATTTGATGGTGAGCTCCAGGGCGAATGCACATCACCATTCGATATGGTGCTATAACCCGGCCCCACAAAGTCAGCAAATCTGTCTCCACTGGCATCATCGCCTATTATCCAGTTAGCGTTATTACTGTTTTTTAAAACAGCGGCAACTCGAGCCCCAATCATCTGGCAACAATTAGGTGCTTGTGTTGGGCGGATTAATGGTGCGGTATCGAAGGTATCGCAAAATATCTGATTCACATGATGAGAGGTGTCCCCTAAGCCGTTATTAAACTTTCTCCTACCCAGTGTTGAAACACCGCCATCGCAGGCCTGCCAGATACTCGGCGGGAAGTCAGCCTGTACAGGTTGCCCCATCGGATTACCTATTTGTGAGGAGTGTTCGATCCTGTGCCATTTTTCCACAAAACCTTCCGGACAAGCCTGACCTTCAGGTCTCCGCGCATTGGGATTACCACCCGTCAGTTTAAGAATTTCCTGTTTGGAAACTTCTGCGGCATAGGCAGGGCTAAAAGCTAATCCGGTAGATAAAATACTTAATATCAGTAGCCTTTTCATAACCTCATTCCTTTGCATATGGACTGGACAAAATAAAAATACCTGATAGAGATAGAGTCAGAATATTTATGGACTTAATATTATTCATTGAACCCCTCGCGAACAATTTATAGAGTATTAATGTTTATACTCTGTTCAGGTATTCCGTGAATACATCCATACGACAAACTTTCAGAGACAGGCATATACACGCCAAAGTAGTGATTTTTCTGACTGGTCTGTGATCAGAATGATGTTACTCATCCCAACAATTAGCAGGTTGTCCCTTAACCCGTACCCAAAACCGCTGCGTTTTAAGCTGATGCAAGGCACTCTCACCCCCCTGAAACTGCCCGTGAAAATTCCAGCCACCACTGGTATTCGCATCTTCCAGCTGCCACGGCGGGTCTGAATCGGCATGATAATGCTGCGCATCCATGCCTTTAATCCAGTGTCCGTCATGGAACTCAGCCATTCGCCAACCCTCACCGCAAACATCATCAGCCACCTCAGGACTGGTTAATTGATCACCTCTGGTCAGCGGACTCAGCTTGAGCGCACCGGGATACCAGCCCGTAAAATTCTCCTTACCCGGATTTACCGTATAGGCTGGCCGGGGAATATTACCCACTTTTGCAACACATAAAACCGCCCGCTCAGCCGTGCAACTGGTATCGCCCTCATAAGGATTACATTTGCCCGCATCGGCATTGACTGTGCCGTTACAACCCACCTGCACCCATCTGGCCGAACCACCGGGAACAGACTGACCACGATACGTCCAGGTCATCCCATTGCGAGCCGGTGGCGGTGGTAGGGGCGCACAGCTGAAGGTCAGATTTACTTTTATCCAGTGCTGTTTCGTCCACTGAAAAGACGGATTGATGGTTCCCGGCCTTGCATCGTTCGCAAAAACCAGCTGAATGCTGTGATCTGAAAAGCTGGATTGTGCATTAAGTGAAGTGGCCTGCGAATTATTGGTTTGAATATACATGCCAGCGATGCTTGTCACACAGTCACTGTCCGGTAATCGCGGGTTTATATCCTCAAAACGAAGCGATGAGACTGCACCATCATCCAGTAAATCACCCAGATTACGGTTAAAATCAATGTGTATTGCTGTGGGTTGTATATCAATATTGAAAGGGTCTGATGCGACACTCCCGGACATCTTACCGTTGCTGGACAGCTCCACAGCCGCTTGTACAGATACGCGCCGTTTTATTCCGGGATGCACATATATATCAATCTGGTCACCGTATAAGGAGGCTTCATTACATTTACAGGCACTAACACCGGGTGCGATGAAAAACAAGCTGGTTAACAGAACCACTTGCAGGTACAACACCCGGATGACCAGCATGAACTTATTCCTCGAACATGATGCTAAAAACGCAGATTCGATGGGGAGACCAGCATTTCTAGCGCCAATAATAACTCAGTAAATTCATGCTATTATATGACATTCAAAGCACATTACTCTCATTTGTAGCGGAATATCGTCACATGTGCATGCATTGACACGACAGTCCCAGTGAAACTTGCACTTATGCCAAAAGTATTGCTTTTCTTATTAATCGTAATTTTTTCAGGCAAATTGTTTGCAACTGACCTGCATTTTTCACATTTGGGGTTACAACAGGGAGGAATCAATACACTGGCACAGGATAAGTATGGTTTTGTCTGGATAGGTACAAATAATGGCTTGATACGTTACGATGGCAGCACTATTGTCACCTATCGTCATGATCCGGATGACCCGCAGAGTATAACAAGTGATGCTGTTATTGCACTGCATTATGGTAATGATGGGCGTTTGTGGCTGGGTAGTGCGGATTACGGTGCCGGTTATTATAATTACGTGACAGATACCTTTGCCCGTCTTGATACTCGTATTACCGGCCCGAATGTTTATCGTTTCTACGACAATCAATCAAACAAAGGAGTGTACGCCCAAACCAGCGCGGGGCTGTTTTATCTCGGTGTAAATGATGTTCCTGAATTGGTCTTGAGTCAGCCCTATTCTGAATCTGTATTAGGTATGTATTCCGATGCATCAGGCACTCATGCCTTGCTGGAAACCGGGCAGCAACTGACCTTGGGACAAAGTCCTGACCGGCCTGAAAGCTACCGGATCATCCCGAAAACTCTGATCCAGTACTGGCAAACGGCATTTTGTCCACAGCTGATTAGAGAATCGACGCTGGCGGGTGGAGGTTCCGGTTTATTCTATTGTCTGCGGGATGGCAAAGTGGTCGACTCTGAGTTAAATGAAACTTTCTTTCAGGCGGGCATCAACCTCGCACAGCTACAGATTTATGATCTGGTGGAAGACACCCGTGGCGTTATCTGGGTAAGCAGCGATCTGGGGCTGTTACAAATCACCGATGAAGAGCTAAATATTATTAACAGTAGTGGTGTGTTTGACGGCAAAAGCCTGTCAGACAATCAGCTGGCGGCGTTACTGGCCGGACAAAAACAGACTGTATTTATTGCTACACAGCAGCAGGGCTTAAGTATTCTGAATCCGGATGATTCAGGTATTACTTATGTTAATAATTTACACACAGCGTTGCCGGAGACTGCTAAAAATCCTTGTCAATCAGAAAGCAAAGCAGAACCAGTGATCTGGAGTACACTACAGGACAGTGACGGTGGTTTGTGGCTGGGTAATGAAGCTGGTTTGTATTATCAGCCTGCTGATGCGGGAAGCTTGCAGCAACTACAATATATTTCCGGCAAACAGGGTAATGACGCGGAGCTATGCAACATCCTCTCATTGGAAGAAGCTGCCGGGAAAATCTGGATTGGTACCCAACAGGGTCTGATGCACTACGATAAACAAAATCAGGTTTTGGCGCGGTATACGTCCCGCCCTGATAACCGCAGCCACAATGGATTAGCCGGGCAGCCTGTCACTGCTTTAAAGTATGACCCGAAGCGAGCCAGTCTGTGGGTCGGCACGGATCAGGCCGGGTTGCAGCGGGTTGACTTGAATAGCGATCAGGTGCAGCAGTTTCCTTATGAAAGCAATAATTCACAACTGCTGCCGCAGGCACAGATGCATAGCTTGTACCTGGATGAGATTAACCGGCTATGGATCGGGAGTAGTATGGGCTTATCGTTGTGGAATGAAGATAGTAATACCTTCAGAACGATCCGTGCCTCCGATGATCCGGCGACATTAAGTGATGCTGCTGTTTATGCTATCCACCCTGCCGATCAAGGCAAACTCTGGCTGGGTACTGGTAATGGTCTGAATATGTTTGACACGAACCGGTTTGCTGTGGAAAAACGTTGGTTTGAGCGCGATGGCCTGCCAAATCCGGTTATTTACCGTATAGCGGCAGGTAGTGGAGGAGATTTCTGGCTGAGTACGGCTAATGGCCTGAGCCATTTTAATCCGGCGAAAAACAGTTTCCGCAACTTTTTTCCTCAGCATAAAATGCGATCCGCCAACCTTCATGCAGCCAATGGCCACAGAGGAAAAAAAGCTCCACTTTTTCTCGGTGGTCCGGCAGGTTTAAATATTATCAATTTGCAGACCATCACTGATGCTAGCAAAGCACATCTGCCGTTAATCACCCGGGTTGATGTCTTGGATGACGATAAAAAGGCTGAAACGATACGAGGTTTATTGACGGTAGACAATGTGCGGCAACAGTTACTATCCCGCCATCTGCGGCTTAATTTTACCTATCCATTTTTTGGTGGTGATGAGTTATTGCAAAGCCGTTATCGTCTGCTGCCGGTTAATGATAACTGGTCAGATACACCTGTTGGAGTAAATTACGTTGAATATGTCAGTTTACAGCCGGGGAACTACGAATTTCAGTTACAGGCAGATTTAGTCGGTAACCAGGTCAGCCGTTTCCAGTTTGTGATTGAGCCTTATTTCTGGGAAACACCTTGGTTCAGGGGACTAATATTGGTAACGCTGTTCGTACTGACTATTGTGTTATCGATTTATTTGTACCAGGGCTGGACTAAACTCTCCGCTGAGAAAATGACCCAGCAGCATTACCGTATTGTTGAACACGAGCTGCGTCCACACTTGTATGAGACAAAAAAGCACTTGTCGAATCTGATGCAATCGCCGCGCCTGACCATTAAAGATAAGCAGCATATCCGCTTCACAGTGATGCCGTTAATCAGTAAGTCGATCGACTTTATTGCAGAGCTACGAACCCTGGTAGATCTGAAACGAACAGTTAAACAGCCTAAACAATTGTATATGCTGGAAGATGTTTTAGATGAGGTGTTGTTGTTTTTTAACGACTATCAGCAACGAATCACGATAGGAGAAGTAGAGGATTTAAATATCCTGACCCATCAGGATGCGGTGTATTTGCTGGTGAAAAATTTGATATCCAATGCTATTAAGTATTCTCCCGATGGTAAGCCGGTGACGCTGAAGGTATACCGTAAACAGAAAAATCTGGTGATTGAGTGTCTTGATCAGGGGATAGGGATCAGCAAAAACAAACGTAAGGCAATCTATGAGCCTTATAAACGCTTTGCGGGTGAGTATAAGAATATCAATGGTCAGGGCATTGGTCTGGCGATCGTGCGCTTTATTGTGCATACCTATCAAGGGCATATCCGTATTGAGGACAACCAGCCGCAAGGTTGCCGGTTTATTGTCGAGCTGAAGGGAGTAGTGACGGATGACAGCTAAGACTGGCGGAACACTGATTCTGGTAGATGATGAACCAACGGCTCTCCAGCGCCTGTTGAGCTTGTTGCAGGATGAGTATGAATGCCATTATGCACTGACCGGCACAGGCGGCTTACGTTTATACGAACAGTTGGTAGATAAAAATCCGGTGGTGGTTTGTGATGTGAAACTGCCGGATATGGCGGGTTTTGATGTTTGTCGTGCTATTAAAGCACAGAATCCGGCCACCTATGTCATGCTATTGACCGCTTATAATGACAGTGAACTCAGAATGGCCGGGCTGAATGCCTATGCGGACAGCTATATGGACAAGGTACAAAGTGATGAGGAAATCAGGCTAAAAGTCAGGAATGCTTTTAATACCATCCATTTTAATCATCCGGTGGAACCACCGGCGGTCATGAATAAAGCTATAAATAACCACAATTTTGACAATTTCGAAGATCTGGTCAGAAACCGTCTGTTGGAATACTACAAACAGCCATCTACTGAGCGGGATAAACGTATCTGTAGTCTGGAGGCAATGGCGGACTTTACTAACCAGTCACCTCGTACCTTTCAGCGCAAAATGCAAAGGCTGGTTGGCCTGCCCTTCAAAACGTTTCAGCTGAAAGTGCGCCTAGATCGGGGACGGGAGCTACTGATGGATGGCTTCAGCGTTACACAGATTGCCGAAATACTTGAGTTTTCAAGTCCTTCTCACTTCTCGCGTGCTTTCCGCGATTATTACGGTATGACGCCGGGGAAATATAAACGGTGTGCTCAAACTCAACCCGCCAGCAAATCCGCCCTCTTCGGATTACGCTGATACAATACAGCCATGTTACCGATTTGCTGGATAAGCACAGCTTTGTCAGCACGCTTCAACAGTTGTTGTATCATCTCATCGCGGGCATTGCGATCACCCACGCTGATTTTAACCTTGATTAACTGATGATAATCCAGCGCTGTATCAAGTTCTTCCAGTATACTGTCTTTCAGACCGTGTTGACCGATCATCACTACCGGTTTGAGGTCGTGGGCCAGTCCCTTGAGACGTTTTTTCTGCGTTTCTTTTAATTCCATGGTAGGCTTTCCGAAAATTATCCGACAGTGTATGAAAGTATGAACTTTCGCCGGTAAGTGTAAGCACTAAATCAATCCTATGGCAAGAAGCAAGAGCAGTCAGCGCTGGCTGCGTGAACACTTTGATGATGAATACGTGAAAAAGTCGCAACAGGACGGCTATCGCTCGCGTGCTGTCTACAAGTTAAAGGAAATTCATGAAAAGGACCGGATTATTCAGCCGGGCCATACCGTGGTGGATCTGGGTGCGGCACCGGGTGGCTGGAGTCAGTACGCCAGTCAGCTGGTCGGACAGCAGGGGCGGGTCATCGCCAGTGACATTCTGCCGATTGATCCGCTACCGTTTGTGGAGTTTGTAGTTGGTGATTTTCGTGAGGATGAGGTGCTACAGGAGTTGCTGGGCTTATTAGGTGATAATAAGGCCGATCTTGTTATTTCGGACATGGCACCCAACATCAGTGGTATGGAGGCTGTGGATCAGCCACGTTCCATTTATTTGTGCGAACTGGCACTGGATATGGCAACTCAGGTGCTGAAGCCCGGCGGGGGCTTTGTTGTCAAACTGTTTCAGGGTCAGGGGTCAGATGATTTTCTGAAAGCCGTGCGTAAACATTTCAAACGTGTAAAAATCCGTAAGCCATTGGCTTCAAGACCCCGTAGTCGTGAAGTATATGTGCTTGCACAGCATTTTATGGTGTAATATTTGTGAGAATTTTTGATCGTGGTTTTTGCGGCCACCTAGCGGAAATGGAGTATTTCCATGAATGAATTAACCAAGAATTTACTGATTTGGGCAGTAATTGCGTTTGTACTGATCGCCGTATTCAGTAAATTCAGTGCGCCCACTCAGCCACCTTCACAACTGTCTTACTCGGAATTTATTCAAAGTGTACGCGAGAGTGCTGTCAAGGAAGTGGATATTAAGGGGCAGACCATTGTCGGTACCACTGCGAATGGTACAAAATTCACAACCTACAGCCCACCGGATGATCCACAACTGGTGAATGACCTGCTGGCTAATAATGTCAAGGTGCGCGCCGCGCCACCGGAAGAACGCTCTATCTTCTGGGACATTGTGATTAGCTGGGTGCCGTTCCTGCTGATTATCGGTTTGTGGATTTACATCATGCGCCAGATGCAGGGCGGCGGCGGTGGCCGGGGTGCAATGTCATTCGGCAAGAGCCGGGCACGAATGATGACGGAAGATCAGGTTAAAGTGAATTTCAGTGATGTCGCCGGTTGTGAGGAAGCAAAGGATGAAGTCGGCGAACTGGTGGAATTCCTGCGTGATCCGGGCAAATTCCAGAAACTGGGCGGTAAAATTCCGCGCGGTGTGCTGATGGTGGGTTCACCGGGCACAGGTAAAACCTTGCTGGCCAAGGCGATTGCCGGTGAAGCAAAAGTACCGTTCTTCAGTATTTCCGGCTCTGATTTTGTGGAGATGTTTGTTGGTGTCGGTGCCTCCCGGGTACGTGACATGTTCGAACAGGCGAAGAAACATGCACCGTGCATTATCTTTATTGATGAAATTGATGCCGTAGGCCGTCAGCGTGGTGCCGGTCTTGGCGGTGGTCATGATGAACGCGAACAGACGCTGAACCAGCTGCTGGTTGAGATGGATGGTTTTGAGGGCAGTGAAGGCATTATTGTGATTGCGGCCACCAACCGTCCGGATGTCCTTGACCCCGCATTATTACGCCCCGGTCGTTTTGACCGTCAGGTAGTGGTGCCACTGCCGGATGTGCGTGGTCGTGAGCAAATTCTCAGGGTACACATGCGAAAAGTACCCCTGGGTGATGATGTTAAACCGTCACTGATTGCCCGCGGTACGCCGGGATTCTCCGGTGCCGATCTGGCGAACCTGGTTAATGAAGCGGCATTATTTGCGGCGCGTGCGAATAAGCGCACGGTGGATATGTCCGAGTTTGAAGATGCCAAAGACAAGATCATGATGGGCGCTGAGCGCAAGTCAATGGTGATGAATGAGGATGAAAAGCTGAATACGGCTTATCACGAAGCAGGACATGCCATTGTCGGGCTGAAAGTACCGTCACATGATCCGGTGTACAAAGTCACCATTATTCCGCGGGGCCGGGCACTGGGTGTGACCATGTATCTGCCGGAAGAAGACCGTTACAGTGCCAGCAAGGAACGTCTGGAAAGCCAGATTTCCAGCCTGTTTGGTGGCCGAATTGCTGAAGAACTGACACTGGGCGAGGAAGGTGTAACGACCGGTGCCTCCAATGATATTGAGCGTGCCACCGAGATTGCACGGAATATGGTGACCAAGTGGGGCCTGTCCAATAAGCTGGGGCCTTTGTCTTACTCTGAAGATGAAGGAGAGGTGTTCCTTGGCCGCAGTGTGACACAGCATAAGCACATGTCTGATGAAACAGCCCATGCAATTGATCAGGAAATCCGTGATTTTATCGACCGTAACTATCAGCGGGCAGAAAATATTCTGAAAGAGAATATTGATAAGCTGCATGCAATGGCCAAGGCGCTAATGAAGTACGAAACCATTGATCGTAAACAGATTGATGCGATTATGCGTGGTGAGGAGCCACCACCACCTTCCGACTGGTCTGATGATGGTGAATCCGGTCCGTCCGGCACACCACCTTCGGCCAAAAAGAAAGAGACTGACACGGATGTGGACAATTCAATTGTCGGTGATCCTGCTTAAAAATAGGGGTATCTTTATTAATGAGGCGCGGTTTTCCGCGCCTTTGTTTTATGATGGGGCGGATTAATCAATGACGAATAGACTCTCTGAATTACGTTCTGAAATAAGCGTCATGGGCATTCTTAATGTCACGCCGGATTCCTTCTCGGACGGCGGGCAGTTTGTGGTGCGTGATCAGGCATTACAGCATGTTGAAGTCATGATTCGGGAGGGTGCTGCGATTATCGATATCGGGGGAGAGTCCACACGTCCGGGGGCGCAGGATGTCAGTGCAGAACAGGAGCTGGAGCGGGTAATCCCGGTGCTGGAAATGATCAAGCAGCGCTTTGATATTCCGGTTTCTGTCGATACCAGTAAATCTGTGGTGATGCAGCAGGCCATTGCCGCCGGTGCTGATATGATTAATGATGTCAGGGCACTGCAGGAAGACGGTGCATTACAGGTTTGTGCGGGCAGTGAGGTTGATGTGTGCCTGATGCACATGCTGGGCCAGCCGCGTACCATGCAGGTTAATCCGTCCTATGCTAACGTGGTGAGTGATATTGCTGATTTTTTCAGCCAGCGTTTGACTGACTGCGAGCAGGCCGGGTTGTCCGCTGAGCGAATCTGGCTTGATCCGGGGTTTGGTTTTGGCAAAACACTGGAGCACAATATTGAATTATTGCAGCAACTGGATGAACTGAATCGCTTTCAATTACCACTATTGGTAGGTATGTCACGCAAAACGATGATTGGAGCGATACTCGGGGATTGTCCGGTGGCTGAACGTTTACAGGGCAGTGTGGCTGCAGCAGTGATTGCGGCGATGAATGGTGCAAAAATGCTGCGGGTACATGATGTGAAGGCAACCGTTGATGCATTAAAAATGGTACAGGCCATAAAATACAAAAAAACAGGCTTAGTGCCTGCTACAGGAATTGATCATGTCTAAAAAATATTTTGGAACAGATGGTATCCGTGGCCGGATTGGTGAATATCCGATGACGCCGGATTTTGTGCTCAAGCTGGGTTGGGCGGCGGGTAAGGTTTTAACCACCAATGGCCATCCACTGGTACTGATCGGTAAAGATCCACGCATTTCCGGCTATATGCTGGAATCCGCATTACAGGCCGGACTGGCGGCTGCGGGCGTAAATGTCCGCCTGCTCGGGCCAATGCCGACTCCGGGGGTGGCTTATCTAACCCGCGCTTTCCGTGCCTCTGCCGGCATTGTGATCAGTGCTTCGCATAACCCCTATCATGACAACGGCGTAAAGTTCTTTGCTGCCAATGGCATGAAGCTGCCGGATGAGACTGAACACCGGATTGAAACCTATCTTGAAAGTGAGCTGGCAACCGTGCCTTCAGAAGAGCTGGGGCGAACGGTGCGTATTAATGATGCTGCCGGGCGCTATATTGAATTCTGTAAGCGCGGCTTGCCAAACTCGTTGTCGCTGAAAGGTCTGCGCATTGTCGTGGATTGTGCCAATGGTGCGACGTATCATATTGCCCCGGATGTTTTCAGTGAGCTGGGAGCCGAGGTCATTGCGATTGGTAATCAGCCGGATGGATTTAATATCAATAAAAACTGTGGCGCAACAGCGGTGGGTTCTCTGAGTGACAAGGTGCTTGAATACCGTGCGGACATCGGCATAGCACTGGATGGGGATGGTGACCGGCTGATTATGGTCGATCACAAGGGCGAGAAGGTGGATGGTGATGAGGCACTGGCGATTATTGCGGCATTCCGGCGTAATGAGGAAGGCCTGAAAACCGGTGTGGTCGGTACGCTGATGAGTAATCTGGGACTGGAGAAAGCCATTAAAGGCTTTGGTATGCCCTTTTACCGCGCCAATGTCGGTGATCGTTACGTTGTCTCACAGATGATGGAACATAATTGCCTGTTAGGTGGCGAAGGTTCCGGCCATTTGATTGTACGCGACCATACGCCGACCGGTGACGGGATCGTTGCCGCACTGCAGATTCTGCGGGCCATGATCGCCACGGGGCAATCCCTGCACGATATTAAGCATGTGATGAATAAATATCCGCAAACGCTGGTGAATGTACCGGTTAAACAGCGGATTAACCTGGATACAGCCACCGGTGTGCAGGATGCCGTAAAGCAGGTCGAGTCACGTCTGGGTGAGCGCGGGCGGGTGCTGTTACGTGCGTCCGGAACCGAGCCACTGATCCGGGTCATGGTGGAAGGCGATGATGTCGGAGAGACCTTCCAGTTGGCGAATAATATTGCGGCAGCAGTGCGCGAGGCTGCCTGATCCTTATTCCTTAAAAAGAATTGATTTCTCGGCATACTATCGGTACTCTTTCGCCCTTGCTTAGAGGAAAGGACAGGTATGAGACGTTCATTGATCGCCGGAAACTGGAAGCTGAATGGCTCCGGTGCTTCTGTTGAAACGTTGGTAAATGGCATTCTGGCTGGTGCTGCTGATCTGAGTGATGTATCCATTGCAGTTTGTGCACCGTATGTTTACATCCCGCAGGTAGCACAGTTATTGCAGGGCAGTTCGGTCGCTCTCGGAGCGCAAGATGTCAGTGAACATAATGCAGGGGCTTTTACCGGTGAGGTTTCGGCACCCATGCTGGAAGAGTTTGGCTGTCAGTATGTCATTGTCGGACACTCTGAGCGCCGCGCCCTTTTCGGCGAGCGTGATGAAGATACCGCAGCCAAGTTTGCAGCGGCACGCAAACAGGGTTTGACACCTATTTTATGTGTCGGTGAAACACTGGAAGAACGTGAGCAGGGTGTAACAGAGACGGTTGTTGGCCGACAGCTGGATGCAGTGATTGCCTTGGAAGGAGAGGCAGCACTGGCGGATGCGGTGATTGCTTATGAACCGGTCTGGGCAATCGGAACCGGCGAGACTGCAACACCTCAGCAGGCACAGGATGTCCATGCGTTTATCCGGAGTAAAATCGCTGCATTAGATGCAGAGGTCGCTGACAAGGTACAGATACTATATGGTGGCAGTGTAAAAGGTAGTAACGCTGCTGAATTATTTGCGATGGCGGATATTGATGGTGGCCTGATTGGCGGGGCTTCGCTACAGGCGCAGGACTTTCTTGCGATTTGTCAGGCAGGACATGACGCAGGCCACTAAGCCAGTTTAGAATTTAATCATGTTATATAATATTTTACTGATCGTACAGATTATTATTTCCGTTGGAATTATTGTGCTGGTACTGATGCAGCATGGTAAAGGTGCTGATGCCGGTGCTGCGTTTGGCAGTGGTGCATCTGGCACAGTGTTTGGTGCCCGTGGTTCAGGCAGCTTTCTGAGTCGTTCGACTGCTATTCTGGCGACAGTATTTTTCCTGAACTCAATTGCGCTGGCCTGGCTGGTTTCTAATCACACCACGGAGTTCAGTAGTGTTATGGATGCGATTCAGACGGAAGAGTCTGCACCGGCTCCAGCAGCTACTGGCAGTGAAGTTCCGGTAGTACCCGGACAGGAAGCGAACACAGCCAGTCAGAGTGAAGTGCCTGCTCCGGCTGATGAAGTACCTGTTGCCCCGCCTGCACAATCGTCGGAAGTGCCGACGGCTCCAGCAGCGGAAGAGAATACGCAACAACAGTAAGCAAAACGCATTTAACGCCGATGTGGTGGAATTGGTAGACACGCCATCTTGAGGGGGTGGTGACCATTAGGTCGTGCGAGTTCAAGTCTCGCCATCGGCACCATTTGATAATTCGGGGAAATCTGAAAAAGTCCTGAAAACCAGCTACAGAGCTGATTGTTGTGTTCTTGGTTATCAATGTTCGAGCATATACCGTGACAGCCCTGCCAAAACTGATGCATGAGCATGATATGGAGCATGTTTTACTGTTTCTGAGTACAGTACTGTTTGTATTGAGTAAAAAGCCAAAACCACCAACCGAATCTGTTAGTGGCGATAGACCAAGCGACGCGTTGGGTTAAGCAGGAGTGTTGACCATTTTGAGTCCGGGATGCGTATGAAACTCACCCCATTAAATGGCTATGTGTGAGTGACGCATGGATGAGTGAGGGGCGGCGGCTTTTATTCAGCGGGAGCTGCTGGCCGTTTGCAAGCCCGGTTTTCTAATGTCGAAAAATGTATTAACATAAGATTTTCTTTGCGAATTTTGTTCAGTGTGAACAGAAGTAACTAAAGAAGCAACCGTTAGTTGTGGTGGTTTCTAACCATTTTTGACCTGGATTATGTTTAACGTGTTGCTTTTTGCCAACAATCGTAATAGTCTTCACTCTGGAGACTGTTCCTGGTAGCTGAGTTCCGGTTTGAGTGCTTGGCGGATTTTAACTTTAAAAGATAGTAAGGCGGAATTATGAAACTGAAACTGAATGTTTTGGCAGTTGCGGTGGCTGCTTCATTGGCTTTCCCTATGGCAGCTCAGGCAGATCTGAAGATCTCGGGTGATATCGGTTTGGCGTATGACAGCGAGGCCGAGGCCTTTGGTCACGAAGGCTCCGAGGTGAATCTTGATGCCACTTCCCAGACTGGTAGCGTGACTTATATGGGACATGCCGAGGTTGAGCTGGCTAGAGAAGATGGCTCTGATGTTAAAATTGATGAAATCAGAGTAGGCGCAAAAGGTGGCTTCGGCGAAGTATGGCTGGGTGATGTCGATAATGCCTGTGACCAGTTTGATCCAAGTCCATACGACGAGTTCCTGTCTCAGGAATCATCATCCTGTCGTGGTAACGATGCCTACAACCTTGTATACAAGAACAAGATCAACAATGTTGAGTTCGCCGTTTCTCATAACCCGAACGAAGAGGAAAGTGCTATCGGTATGCGGGCTGGTCTGGGTCCTGTCAAAGTGAACCTGGGCTATGAAAAGCTGGATGATGACAAGTATAAGGATGACGATATAGTTTCTTACGGTATTAAAGCTGGTTTTAATAACTTCGAAGTTAATGCTGAAGGCAATGATGACGACGAGTGGGGCTTCAGTGCCAAATATGCGATTAATAATAACACCATCTGGGCGGGCACCAGTGATGAAAAAGATGTTGTCGTTGGTTATCACTATGATCACGGCAATATGAAATATGTTATTGAACACTATGCTCCAGATGAAGGTGACAAGATTACTAAAGCCGGTGTTGTTTACAGCTTCTAATCAGTCGATTTAGTTGATATTTTATTGTCACTAAACAAAAAGGCAGCTTCGGCTGCCTTTTTGTTATTTATAAATTGACGTTCACGTTAAGTAGTTATAGTATTCGTAAAGAGGAATTTCCATGGTCCAACTACTGAGTATTTCCGAACTGGCCGGTGAGTTGGGTGTAACCGCCCGCACTATTCGTTTTTACGAAGATAAACAGCTGATTAAACCACAGCGGGTCGGCGCAAACCGGGTCTACAATTATAAAGACCGTGCCCGAATGCAGCTGATCCTGCGTGGTAAGCGGCTCGGCTTTTCGCTGGATGAGATTCGCGAGTATATGGACTTATACGATGCTGACCCTGATCCGGCACAGCACGATCAGGTCCGGTTTCTGCTGGAACGTGTGCGATTGCGTCAGGCAGAATTACATGAACAGCAACAGGATATTCAGGAAATGTTAGGCGAGCTGGCGGGGATTGAAGCCGAATGCCTCAGTATTGTTGGTACAACAGATAATGATGCACAGCTGTGATGCTGTGCGGCAGGCCGCAGGAGAAGTGGAATGAGAAATGTAGTGATTGCCGGATACCGGCGTACCCCGTTTACGCTGGCTCACAAGGGCAGTTTGGTTAAGGTTCGCCCGGATGATCTGGCGGCTGTCGCGGTCCAGGGTGTCATGGCACAAACCGGTGTCGATGGCAGGGAGATTGAGGATCTGATACTGGGTTGTGCCTTTCCCGAGGGAGAGCAGGGCCTGAATGCCGGTCGTTTGGTTGCCTTATTGGCAGATTTACCACAAACCGTTGCCGGAGCCACGGTTAATCGTTTTTGCGGCTCATCCATGCAAGCCATCCATCAGGCCGCCGGAGCCATTCAGATGAATGCCGGAGAGGCTTTTATCTGTGCCGGTGTGGAGTCAATGACCCGTATTCCAATGGCGGGTTTCAACCCGGCACCGAATCCGGCGCTGTATGAACGTATACCCGCTGCTTATATGAGTATGGGAATGACGGCTGAGAATCTGGCAAAAAAATATGCCATCTCCCGTGAGGAGCAGGAGGCCTTTGCCGTTACCAGCCACCTGAAAGCTGCGGTGGCACAGGAAGCCGGTCATCTGGCCGATGAGATTGTCGCGGTGGCCGGGGTGACACAGGACGGCTGTATTCGCCCGGAGACAACGGCGGAAACACTGGCGGAATTGCGGTTGGCCTTTGATGAGCAGGGTTCCGTGACGGCGGGTACTTCATCGCCGCTGACCGATGGTGCGGTGGCGACTCTGGTTTGCAGCGAGGATTTTGCCAAAGCCCACGGTCTGGAGGTGCTGGCAAAAATCCGTAGCGTCGCTGTCGCCGGGTGTGCGCCGGAAATCATGGGAATCGGCCCGGTACACTCAACACGCAAGGCACTGGAACGCGCCAGGCTGCAAGCCAGTGATATTGATATTATCGAACTGAATGAGGCATTTGCTGCCCAGGCGATTCCCTGTATCCGCGAACTGGGGCTGGATGAGGAGAAAATCAATCGGGATGGCGGTGCAATTGCACTGGGGCATCCGCTGGGAGCCACCGGTGCACGGATTACTGCCAAAGCCGCTGCATTGCTCAAGCGTGAGGGCCAACAGTTTGCGCTGGCCACCCAGTGTATCGGCGGTGGACAGGGTATTGCGACGATTCTGGAGGCCGTCTGATGAGTACGCCAGACATTCAGAAAGTGGCCGTTATCGGGGCCGGAGTGATGGGTGCCGGTATTGCCGCACACATTGCGAATGCCGGTATTCCGGTGGTGTTGCTGGATATTGTGCCAGAGGGTGCAAAAAATCGCAGTGTGATTGCCGAGTCTGCCGTAGCAAAAATGCTCAAGGCTGATCCGGCACCGCTGATGCACAAGCGCAATGCAAAACGGATAACGACCGGTAATCTGGAAGATGATCTGGAGCTGTTGAGCGATTGTGACTGGATTATTGAGGCCGTGATTGAGAATTTGCAGATTAAACAGGAGCTGTATCGCAAGCTGGAAACAGTACGCAAACCGGGTTCCATGCTGTCTTCCAATACCTCCACCATTCCGATGCAGGATCTGATGGCTGGGCAAAATGATGATTTTGCCCGTCATTTTATAATTACTCACTTCTTCAATCCGCCGCGTTATATGCGCCTGCTGGAGATTGCGTTCAGTACACAGACCGATACCGCCGCACTACAGGCGGTGCGTGATTTTTGTGATGTACGTCTGGGCAAGGGTGTGGTGGTGTGTAAAGACACGCCTGGTTTTATTGCCAATCGCATCGGCATCTTCTGGATTCAGACGGCTGTACTGGAAGCCTTTGCCATGGGGCTGACGGTTGAGGAAGTGGATGCGGTAATTGGACGACCGATGGGGGTTCCAAAAACCGGGATATTTGCCCTGTCGGATCTGATTGGTCTGGATTTGCTGCCCTACCTGATGGAAAGCATGCAGCGTACTTTGCCGGAAAATGATGCACTGTTGCAGCGGACTGAAATTCCGGCCTTAATTACCAGGATGATTGCCGATGGTTATACCGGGCGCAAGGGCAAGGGTGGTTTCTACCGCCTGAATCGGGAGGGTGGCAAGAAGATTAAAGAATCGATTAACCTGCAAACCGGTGAATATGCACCATCGGTAAAAGCACGGCTGGACAGTGTGAAAGCAGCACGCAACGGTGGTTTGCGGGCACTGGTCAGTCATGAGGATAAAGGCGGCCAGTATGCCTGGCGGGTCTTGTCACAGGTGTTGAGCTATGCTGCGTCACTGGTGCCGGAGATTGCGGAGGATGTGCAGGCGGTCGATCGGGCCATGAAGCTGGGTTACAACTGGAAGTACGGTCCGTTTGAGTTGATGGACCAGCTGGGAGCGGCGGAATTTGCTGACCGGCTGGCTGCTGAAGGCCTGCCGGTGCCACCGCTACTGGAGCGGGCACGGGACAATGGTTTTTATCAGCAGCAGAATAGCCGGATTTACTATCTGAACGGTGCTGGTGAGGCGCAGTTATTGCAGCGTGATAACGGTGTATTGCTGCTCAGTGACATTAAGTTACAGCGCGAGCCGCTGGCGAAAAATGCTTCTGCCAGCTTGTGGGATATTGGCGATGGTGTGGTCTGTCTGGAGTTCACCAGCAAAATGAATGCACTGGACCCGCAGATTCTGGAAATGGTCAATCGTGCCGTGGCACTGGTACAGTCCCGGTTCAAGGCACTGGTCATTTATAACGAGGGCAGCAATTTTTCGGTGGGCGCCAATCTGGGGTTGCTGCTGTTCGCGGCCAACATTGCCACCTGGCAGCAGGCCGGAGAGATAGTGAAAGCCGGACAGGATGCCTATAAACGCCTGAAATTTGCTCCATTTCCGGTCGTGGGTGCGCCGTCCGGTATGGCACTGGGTGGCGGTTGTGAAATTCTGCTGCACTGTGATGCTATCCAAGCCCATGCCGAAACCTATATCGGCCTGGTCGAGGTCGGGGTGGGTCTGATTCCCGGCTGGGGCGGTTGTAAGGAAATGCTGCTGCGTTGGATCAATCATCCGAAGCGGGCGGGCGGGCCGCTGCCGCCGGTGGTGAAGTGCTTTGAAATGATCAGTACTGCACAGGTGGCAAAATCGGCACAGGAAGCACAAGGTATGCTGATTCTGCGCCCCGGTGATGGCATTACCATGAATCGTGATCGTTTGCTGGCGGATGCCAAGGCCAAAGCACTGGCAATGGTGGACGGTTACGAGCCGCCGGAGGCTCAGGAGGTCAGTCTGCCAGGGCCGACTGCCCGCACAGCAATGGCAATGGCGGTCAGGGACTTTCGCAACATGGGGCGTGCCACTGCACATGATGAGGTAGTGTCTCTGGTACTGGCCGATGTCCTCAGTGGTGGTGACACCGATGTCACCGAAACGCTGAGTGAAGATGACCTGCTGGAGCTGGAGCACAAGGCGTTTATGACACTGGCGATGAACCCTGATTCACTGGCGCGTATGGAACATATGTTGACCACCGGCAAACCCCTGAGGAACTGATGATGCCTGTATATAATGCCCCTTTGCGTGATTTGCGCTTTGTGTATAACGAACTGTTTGAGGGTGCCGATCTGCAACAACTGGAAGGTTTTGAAGAAGTCTCTCCTGATCTGGTAGCGGCGGTTCTGGAAGAAGCCGGACACTTTTTTGAGAAGGAAATTCTACCGCTGAATCCGGTCGGTGACCGCGAGGGTTGCACCTTCGACAATGGTGAGGTCCATGTGCCGGACGGGTTTAAACGGGCTTACGATGCCTACTACGAGAATGGCTATGGCACCATTACGGCACCGCTGGAATACGGTGGTCAGGGCCTGCCGAAGACGCTGGGTTTTATGCTGGAGGAAATGCTCTCCTCGGCGAATATGGCATTCAGCATGTATCCGGGCCTGACGGAAGGTGCTTGTCGGGCACTGGAAAAATTCGGTTCCGGGAAGCTGAAACAGACCTATCTGGAAAAGATGATTACCGGCCAGTGGAGCGGGGTGATGTGCCTCACAGAAGCACATTGCGGTACTGATCTTGGTCTGATCCGCACCAGGGCAGAGCCGCTTGATGAAGCCTATGAGTTAAATGGCAGCAAGATTTTCATCAGTGCCGGTGAGCATGATATGACCGAAAATATCATTTATCTGGTGCTGGCCAGAACACCGGATGCACCGGAAGGCATACGGGGTATCAGCCTGTTTCTGGTGCCCAAGTTCAACGTTACCGAATCCGGTGAGATTGCTGATCGTAACGGGGTCAGCTGCGGTTCTATCGAGCATAAGATGGGGATTCATGGTAATTCGACCTGTACCATTAACTTTGATAATGCCCGGGGTTATCGGGTCGGTGAGTTACACAAGGGCATGCAGGCGATGTTCGTAATGATGAACACTGCGCGACTGGGTGTGGGTATGCAGGGACTCGGTATCAGTGAGATCGCCTATCAGAATGCGGTGGACTATGCCCGTAACCGCCTGCAGGGACGAGCACTGAAAGGCGCTGCACAGCCTGATAAACCGGCAGATCCGCTGACGGTACATCCGGATGTACGACGCATGTTGCTGACCATGCGGGCTTATACCGAAGGTAATCGGGCATTGAGTCTCTGGGTGGCACGGGCGCTGGATATTGCTGATAGGTCAATCGATCAGCAACAGCGTGAAGATGCCGAAGCCTTTGTCGCACTGATGACACCGGTTGTGAAAGCCTTTATGACTGATTGCGGTTCCGAGATTGCCAATATGGGATTGCAGGTATTGGGTGGTCATGGCTATATTGCCGAGTGGGGCATGGAGCAATATGTACGTGATGCGCGGATTGCACAGATTTATGAGGGCACTAACGGGATTCAGGCACTGGATCTGGTCGGGCGCAAAATGCCGGAAAAAATGGGCCGGAACCTGCGCCCGTTTTTCCATGAGGTAAGCACCTATCTGGAAGAAAAAGGACATGATGGGCATGACGAGTTGCAGCCGTTAATCAGGGCACTGGCAAAATCGTTTGGCCGCTTACAGGTGGTGACTGGCTGGATTGCACAACAGGGGTTAAAAAATCCGGAAGAAGGTGCGGCGGCAGCCACGGACTACCTGCGATTGTTCGCGCTGGTGGCATTGGGTTATATGTGGTTGCGCATGGCTGATATTGCGCTGGATAAACGTGGGGGTGATGAAAGTGTATTTTATCAGGCCAAACTGGATACGGCGCGGTTTTATTGTGCGCGATTGCTGCCACAGACCGGCTCGCTAATGTCGGCAATTATGTCAGGCAGTGGGAGCCTGATGGATTTCGATGAAGCCGCGTTTTGAACACTATCCCCGGCCCCGGTTTCTTGTGCTGCACGGAGTGAGGAATGGTAAAGCTTTAGGAGCAATCAATGAGTGATGTAGTCAGTTTATCGGTGGAGGAACATATTGCCACATTGACGCTGAATCGTCCGGAGGTGCTGAATACGCTAAATGATGAAATGGCGTATGCACTACAGGAGCGGACTGCGCAGGTCGCTGAGGATAATGCGGTGCGTTGTCTGGTGATACAGGGTGCAGGCGGCCATTTTATGGCCGGGGGCGATATTGGTTATTTTGCCGGATGTATCGACATTCCGCCTGCTGAGCGTCATGCTGAAATCAGCAGGATTATTGAGACGATTCATGATGCGATACGCTCAATCCGCCTGATGCATAAGCCGGTGGTCGCATCGGTGTCCGGTGCAGTGGCCGGGTTTGGTATGAGTCTGCTGGCGGCCTGTGATCTGGCGGTGGCTGCGGATAATACGAAATTTGCCTCGGCCTATTGTCAGTTAGGTATCTCGCCGGATGGTGGCGGGACTTTCTTTTTACCGCGTCTGGTCGGTGATAAACGTGCCCGGGAAATCATGTTTCTCGGTGAGCGGCTGACCGCACAGGAGGCATTACAGCTGGGGCTGGTAAATCAGGTCGTGGCGACTGAGAAACTGCAATCTGCGACTGCGGCACTGGTAAAACGGCTGGTGAAAGGCCCGCAGCAGGCCTTGATAAAAAGTAAGCTGTTGCTGAATCAATCGCTGAATAATACGCTGGAAGCACAGTTATTGCTGGAGCAGCAAAATTTTGCCGAATGTGCGGTCACAACTGATTTTGAGGAAGGCATACGGGCGTTTATGGAAAAGCGCATACCGCAATTTGCCTGACAGTTTGGCGGTGATTCAGGCCACTGGTCTGACAGTGCTGGCTGCGAACACGGGGGCCAGCCTAGAATAAAGACTTTCGGTATTTGGAGATAATCCACCGGAACAGATCAAGGCACAAATGGTGGAACTACCGACGTTGACCGTGGCAGACAGTTATGATGCCGGAGCGCAGCAGGATAATACCTCCGCAACGGATAAAGCCGATGAGTCTGACGACAGTGAGACGGTGGAATACAAGCGCTTTGCGGTTACCTCCCCCCAAACAGATGAAGCTGTCCGGGCCAATAACGGTAATGTGATGGTACGTCTGGCACTGGAACCGGCTTTACAGGAAGGGCACGGTGTTGTGATTTACCTGGATGGCAAGCAGGTCGCCAGTGGTGATGCCACCGCTTACTCACTGGAAAATATTGATCGTGGCAGACACAGTCTGTTTGCGGTGCTGCATAATGCCCATGATGATGTGCTGAAAAATACTGAAGCCGTCAGTTTTAATCTGCTGCGTGCTTCCATACGGCGTTAAATCTGCTCTGTTTCCTGTTAAAATCCCGTACAGATCTAATACCACGGGAGCAAGGCATGATCGCCACCAACACACTGACTATTATCCAACCTGATGACTGGCATTTGCACCTGCGCAGTGGCGAGATGTTGCAGAAAGTGCTTCCGTATACCACAGCCCATTTTGGCCGGGCGATTGTGATGCCGAATTTGCAACCACCAGTGGTTACTGTAGCGGATGTCCGGGCTTACCGGGAACAGATTGAGGCAGCCTTGCCGCAAGGGAGCACGTTTCAGCCCCTGATGACCTTGTACATGACCGAGCAGACCGATCCGGAAGCGGTGCGGGCAGGCTATCTGTCGCATGAGGTAAGTGCTGTTAAACTCTATCCGGCGGGTGCTACCACCAATTCGGATGCCGGAGTGAAAGATATAACTAAAATTTATCCGGTGCTGGCCGTAATGGAAGAAATCGGTATGCCGTTGCTGGTGCATGGTGAGGTGGTGGATGCCGAAGTGGATATTTTTGATCGGGAGGCTGTCTTTATTGAACAGAAGCTCATCCCGGTGCGCGAGCAATTCCCCAAACTGAAAATCGTCTTTGAGCACCTGACCACCAAAGACGGCGTGGATTATGTGCAGTCTTGCGATAAACATGTCGCGGCGACAGTGACTCCACATCATCTGGTGATTAACCGCAATGCGCTACTGGTGGGGGGGATTAAGCCGCATTATTACTGTCTGCCGGTAGCGAAACGTGAGCGGCACCGGCAGGCTTTGCGTGTTGCGGTGACCAGCGGTGATACCCGTTTTTTTCTGGGGACGGATTCAGCACCGCATCGGGATGGAGCCAAGGAGAGTGCCTGTGGCTGTGCCGGAATTTTTAATGTCGCGAATACACTGGCGGTGATTGCAGCAGTGTTTGAGCAGGAAAATGCGCTGAATAAACTGGAAGGTTTTGTATCACTGAATGGCCCGGCCTTTTATGGTTTGCCGGTGAATACTGGAAAAATAGTCCTGGAGCGTTTTGAGGCACCGCAGCCACAGCCGGAAAAGCTGATGTTGTCTGACGGAGAAATCACACATTTTGATCCGATGATGGATCTGCACTGGCGGGTTAAGTATTAAGGTTTATCCTGCCCTCAGGACCTGGTTACTGAGAGCATCACGTATTTCACTGGGCTGTTTCTTTCCACCCAGCGGCTTGTCCAGAATCAGGTCAACCTGGTGGCCGAATTGTTCACTGACCTGTAAAGCTGTGGTTGCCGGAGGTCGTCCAGTAATGTTTGCGCTGGTTGAAATAACAGGATGCCCCAGTTGTTGACAAAGTTTCATGCATACGGGGTGATCACTGATGCGTACGGCTATTTTCTGAAAATGACCACGTATTAATGGCGAAACCTGCGCCCGTACCGGCAATAACCAGGTCACCGGGCCGGGCCAGGTGGGGCTGATTCGTGCCATAATTTCATCATCCAGTGGCGGAATAAAGTCATTGAGCTGATTCAGGTTGGCAGCCAGTAAAATCAGTCCCTTATCTGCCGGGCGCTGTTTTGTTCCCAGCAGACGTTGTACCGCCGATAAATTGCGCGGATCACAGCCCAGACCGAATACAGCTTCCGTGGGATAAGCCAGAATACCGCCATTTCTGATGGTTTCCACGGCTTTGTCTATGGAATGGCTGGTGGGCATCACTTTACTTTTTTGCCACAGCGTCGCCGTCACTCTTCCCGGTTGCCGCTTTGGTTCTGGTGGTTTTCTTTGTGGTCGGTGTTTTTTTGCTGGGATCTGTTTTGGGCTTTCGCTTGGCCCTGGGCTTCGGTGGCGGTGCGTTGGCAATAATGTCCAGTGCCTGCTCCCTGGTCACCTTCACCGGATCAAGGTCTTTGTCCACTTTGGCCAGACGGATTTTCCGGGTGCCATCCGTGACTTCCGGCCCCCAGCGGCCTTTGACAATTTTTACTCCATCACCCAGATCATTGATCAGTTTGGCCAGTTCTGCTGCCTTTTTCTCTGCGGCTTTTTTGGCACGAATAGCGGCTCTACCCTTCGGTGGCGGCGCATTGGCGATCATGGCCAGGGCTTCTTCTTTGGTCACGGTCAGCGGGTCACGGTCTTTGGGCAGCCGGGTTTTGACAATCCCATCGGTGACAAACGGCCCCCATCGCCCTTTCAGTATCTGAAGCTCATCACCAAAGTCCTGGATAATCTTCGCCAGATCTGCGGCTTGTTTTTCTGCAATCAGCTCCAGTGCCCGTTCCAGTGTCACGGTGTAAGGATCATCCTCCTTGAGTGAGACAAACTTGTTGCTGTAACGGAGATAGGGGCCAAAGCGACCAATGCTGGCACTAATAGTTTGACCTTCGGCGGTTTCACCCAGTGTTCGTGGCAACTTGAATAATTCCATCGCGTCTTCCAGCGTGACATCATCCATTTTCATGCCAGCCCGCAAACTGGCGAATGTGGGCTTTTCCTCATCATCACGGGTGCCGATTTGTACGAATGGCCCGTACTGACCCATGCGAACCGAGACGGGTTTACCGCTTTTCGGGTCGATACCCAGCTCTCTGGGCTGCAGCACATCACTACGCTGTACGCTCTCCATTTTGTCATCAACCAGTTCATGGAATGGCCGCCAGAACTGATCCAGCACCGGAATCCATGCAGTTTCACCGCGGGAGATTGAGTCCAGCTGATCTTCCAGATTGGCGGTGAAGTCATAGTCAACATAGCGGGTGAAATGTTCGGTGAGGAATTTATTGACAATCCTGCCAATGTCTGTCGGTGTGAAACGGCGTTGTTCCAGTTCAACATATTCCCGTGCCTGTAGTGTTGAAATAATGCTGGCATAGGTCGA
>PDWJ01000492.1_pt1 | contig 57969 bp, 40 predicted proteins | sample 1430881 | NCBI WGS metagenome assembly PDWJ01 (sample SAMN01162460, study PRJNA174530) | Oral metagenome, whole genome shotgun sequencing project. | biome: Marine environment; feature: Marine mammal; material: Swab sample of the gingival sulcus; isolation source: swab sample of gingival sulcus...
CTGCATTTGAGGTCGGAGTTCATACAACTGGGATCAACATAGATGATATTCTCAGGCGCATATCCCAGGTGATTCAACAAGGCTTCCATTGTCCCATATCTCGCCATGGCCGAGTCGTAGGTCGTCACGGTCGGGTCAGTATCATCGGCATCAGGGCCATTGGGCGTCGGCCCCACCCCGTATCCATCGCCATCTTTATCGATGTACAGAGGATGTTCATTGACCGGGATGTTGTCCAGATTAAAGCCAGTTGATGGAGGTGGCGACGAGGGTGCGTCTGTCTTTTCGAATGTTGCGTGAATTGTATGATTTGCCTGAATGTTTGAGAATATGTAGCTGGTAATCGTCCCCTGTGAGTTTTCATCTACAAATACATTAGAGAGTCGATACCCGCTATCCGGTGTGATAGTAAAACTTTGATCATCGCCTGCCGCCACCACTTGTGTTCCTGTGGGGGAAATTCTCCCGCCTACTCCCGCCGTGACGCCAATGGTATACGTTGTTTGAGTTTGCCCTGTATACTCGTATGCGCCAATATCTAACGTCCCCACAATTTGCCGCTGGGTTGAATTTTCAGGGTGAACATATTCATGCACCGGCATCAGGCTGATTCCCTGAGCTGTCCCTGGATTCACCCCGCTACCGATGGCAGGAGAAGTGGCTATTAAATGATAATCGTGGTTATCTCTATCAACAAATTTTACATCATCGTTCGAGAGATTATTTACAGCCTCTCCTTGATAGTCTCCCACTACAGTTTTTGAAAAGCCGTCAAAAATATTATTGACGATTTTGACCATCGGGTTACTCACCACTTTGATTGCTGTACCGTTACTCCTGTCATTGACAAACGTATTCCCAGAAACATATAATGCCTGTTCGGGGTTAAGGTTGCCTTCTTCGGCATAGGAGAAAAGGTTGTTATTAGAAGCCTCCTTTCCTTGGTGCATGATGTTCCCGATTACATAGGAGCGTCCACCATTCGGTAAGTCAAGAACGTAACTGGATGTTCCATCGACTTCATCGCTCAAGCGGTTGTAGAGGATATGATTTTCAGCGGCCCGGCTCTTTACAAGATGCCCTGTGGCAGAATGGTGGGAGTAACTATATTTTAGCGTAAATTTCTTGGCGCGTCCGATATAGATATTATGGCTGTACCCATCTCCATAGCCTTGGTGTGCAAATTCCGAATATTCGACCAGAATTTCATTGTTGGGTCGGTTGGATTCCAAAATTCCATTTTCGTTGTGATGAAAATAGCAATATCTTACGGTCAGGCCGTCCCCTTCTGACCGAATACCAGCACCATTGTGGGACGGGACCTTTGCTCCGGAGAATTCAATGTTTTCAATGGTCGTATTGTTTCCCTGAACGACCCAAATGGCCTTTTTGTTTGAGATTGTCGTTCCGGTCACATCGAGATGAGCTCGTCCTCCGACCCCTTTAATGGTCAAGTTATCGGCTGTCCAGGTCGCGAGGTCTCCTTGATAGGTGGCGGCGTCGATCTCAATGATATCACCATCCTGGGCTTCTGCCGCTGCTTGACTCGGCTTTGTAAATGTTCTTGAAGGGCCGACGTGTAATGTCGCTGCAGATACTTCTATAGCAGAAACGACAATAAACAGCACAAGAAGCCATATCAACGACATGATTGTAAAGAAAGTGTTAGTAACTTTATATTTCATAACCATACCTCATTGTTTGGGAATGCCCTGGCTGATCCGTCTATTTTTCGTCAATATGATTCATGATATTTAAATCAAGAACTGGTATAACTTTTCGACGGTTCGGCTCTTTTTGATTTGATACATCATCGTCAAATGATAGTTTTAGCAAGGAGTGTGCCAATAACGCTGAAATCCTTCGTTTGAAGTTTTGCTTCTCAAACCTCATAACGTTCAGGAGATGTCGTTCACCTTTTTTGAGGGAAGGGACTTGAATGAAAAAGAAATCCTCTGATGATGTAAAATCATAATTCTTACTTGGGTATGGAAGATTATCTCGGGATAAATGAGTGAGGTATGTTTCCACAGTTATATTGAATGTGGAAAATTCTCTCATTGTCGTATCTCTTTCTCTCTGGAATGCTCCTGAAAGAGGTAGGCGGCAACGTTTGTGAAATTTGGACGAAAGAATTAGAAGGGCGAATGATATCTCACGTAATGAGATGTTATTTTCGGGATGCGGTCTTGCCTTACAGAATCTCGTCGGGTCAAAGGACGTGACTCCATGCATTGGCTCCAATGCGTCAGGCTTGCCGAACGAGGTTATAAGATGTTTGACTGTAGCCACAGTAAGCCAGGAAGAGGTTCTTACGGGTTTCAAGAAGCAGTGGGTTTTCAAGTCTCAGCCTCTCAATTATGAATTCAAGTTAGTGAAAGCTCAAGAAACGTCTGACATAAATCTTTCAACTCCAAAATACTCGTTGGTTCAGTAAGGCCTAGCCATGTTTTCCCCTACCAGAGTGGCAATGGCTCGGTCACTTTTTTCGAAAAACCTGGATTGATGGGAGTAGGGTTAAGATAGAATCTTCAGAATCGCTTCAACGGTATATATATTGTTATAAAAATCCGTATAAGGAAAATTTCCTTCTTGCGATCTTTGGAGAAAATCAACAAGGGCCTGTTTATTGAAGATTCCGATAAGCTTCATTCGATCGGGATATAATTTCACACATTCTCGGAGGGATAGGATATTCCTTTGAAAGAATGGCATATCCTCAGCCTCACTCCCCTTTTTTCTCTGTATTCCGGCTTTACCAGCAAGCTTTGAACTTAGAGACGTCACATGTTTTGTCACGGCTGGTAAAAATTGTGCGACATTTCCGAAAGATAACGGTTCGGTCGGATATCCATAACATGTCGTAATTTTGGCAATCTCCGGATTGATGGACTTGTGAAAACGCCGCAGAAACGTTCCAAACGCTTTCTCGCGCAGGTCGAGTTGTAAAGCGACTTCTAATGGTTTACTTGTCAACAAAGGGCTCAGGCAGTTCAGGAGACGGCTTGTGGCTTTAGAGTAACCTGCCAGCCAGTTTCCCATCCGATGTGTAATATAGATGTTTGCAATCTGTTCAATATTGGAAAGAGGGAGATATGGTTGATTGGTTTTGTCAAAAAGTTCGATCAAATGTCTATAGATATCAGTATCGAACTCAGGAGTAAAGATTGACAGGTCGGAGACTTGATGCATAACTCTTCGAACCAGTTCCCTCTTATTATAAGAACGTGTGACTCCGGGAATGTAGATTTTGAATTGCTTCAAGTCGGAGTGATAGAGACGCGCAGGATCCCACCAATACGAACGATACAGTTCTCCTCCTGAGCCGTTCAACGTGATATCAACTCCATACGTCAGATTCTTGGCCTGGTTGATATATGTGTTGACATACAGAGGAGCGCTCATATTTCCATCTGTTAAGAATAAGGACTTCTTCAGATACTCGGAATACATTGCCACAGAAAAGGATTCCGACGCCACAAATGGGACATGATAATAATGCGGAACAGCAAATATTTGCGCTATCTGTTTTGCAATGATTACGTCATCATTGTTCGCCTGACCGGCAGTTACGGTCGCAAATTTGGGAATATTCCCGGGCATCATAATGGTGGCCGTCCGGCTATCCCATCCGCCGGTTAGATCGGCAGCTGGGTATTTGAACAATGCGCCGATACCGCGCATGACTTTGTGTAACTCTGCTGTCAGCAGTTCAACTTTTTCAGAGGTGGAGAGCTTGTTTTTCCCATTGTGACAGGGGAGAGACCAGTAGGATTTGAGCTGTCTGCCGGCCTCCGTAAATTCAAAAATAGAACCAGGCTCAAGTTTTTTAATGTCCTCAAAGAGGGTGGTGCTTCCGAATAACTTATTGGCGAGGAGGAATTCTTGCAGACCGACCGGATCTACCTCGAAATGCTCCAACGATGCCAGAAGAAGGCAACTTGAACCGATCACTTCCATCGAACCGATGCGTCGGGTGTAAACAGGGGCCAGGCCGATTCGATCCGTGACAACGTTGAGAGTTCTATCAGGGGCATTGTAAAAAATGAGATTGTAGGCTCCCTCTATTTCGACAGGTACTTGTTTCGTATTCTGCAAGAATTTATTGAATAAGACGGATAGATTCTTTTGGGGATCGTTTGCTTCTTCCCTAAAGAACCAGGTGCCTAAGCAGGCCAGAAAGCTTCCAGTATTCCGATCCTCAAAGGGCTCTTCTTTTGTCTTCTCATTCACAAACCCTACGAACGCAAAGTTGTTTCGACGATATGTTGTGGAGGTCATATCGATATCAAACTTGCGAAAATACAGGTTGGCTTTTTTAATATAGTGATTGAGCTGATCCTGCTCAAGATGATCGCCTATTAGAAGAAGAAACTCTTGCATACTCTTATCCTTTATGCGTTAGCGTTGCCTGACAGATATTCGCAAACTCTGCCGCAACATGTTTCCATGCGAAATTTTCCCTGACAAAGCGGCAGGCAGCGGTTCCAATCTGCTCACGTTCCGGCTTGTTTTGTATGAGCGTGACGATTTTTTCAGCGAAGCTGATCGGAGCATCTTCTAAGATGATATTCTCTCCGTCTTTCACCGGGAGCCCTTCAGCACCTACAGAAGTTGAAATGACAGCTTTCCCCATAGCCATCGCCTCATAGATTTTCATCCGTGTGCCCCCGCCAATTCGTAGAGGAACAAGAACCAACGAGCTTCGGGCAATGTATGGCCGTGTATCATCAACCCATCCGGTCAATTCAACTTCAGGAAAATCTTTTACGAGTTTCTGAAGTGATGGAGATGGATTCTTTCCAACCACCGTAAACGTGATCTCCGGAAGAGTCTTTTTAAGGAGAGGTAAAATATCTTTGATGAAGAACATCACCGCGTCTTCATTCGGCAGCCAATCTAGAGAGCCGCAAAAAACCACGTTAGAATTATTCACAGCAATTTCCGGATTGGGCTGAAAATATTCAACATCGACTCCGGTGGGTATTGTGACAACATTGTCCAGATGATACAGGGCTTGGAAGTTCTCCTGATCTTTCTCAGAGACAGCGATAACAGTATCAAATGCTTTTGATGCCTTGGCTTCAAAAAGAAACATTTTTTTCCATTGCAGCCACCAGAAAAATTTCATGATCGCGTTTCCGGACTGTTCCATGTGTCGTTGTTCAATAACAGACTCCACATTATGCTGGAACAATATTGTCGGTATTTCGCGCATGTTTCTGAATTCCAGGGCCGAGAGGACAAAATCACAAATTGCCACATCATATTCCCCCCGTGCATACTCTCGTTCGACAGCAGCCCGCAGGTTCTGTGAAGAAGAATTCAGCACCCTGACCGGATAGCGTGAAAACATCTGGGCAAACAAGCGCGCAAAGAAGACTCGAGAATATTTTTGAATTTCTTTCCAGGCCACGGGGATGAAGTGGGTACACAATCGTTTTATTTCCGAGAGATACGGATCGTCTTTGGGAGATTCGACGTTTGAAATAATCGTCACGTCATGGATTTGGGTCAGTTGTTCAAGAATTTTCCCTGTACGAATTTTTCCGCCGGCGTCCATCGGCAAGAGAAATCGCTGTGATAAGAAAAGAATTTTCATGTGCGATCAGTAGAGAGAAGCCCTAATGAATTGAAGTAAGCCTTGAGCTTATCGCCGATCATAGCGCTCTTCTTCAATTCGCCAGCGGCACCTACCAGCATATCCCCTCATAGCCTGAAGGAACATTCAGAATGTCATCGGTAACCCGGGCTAGATCATAGATCATCTTTTCAGCAAGATCATTTTGTTGCAACACATCGGCAAATTCCGATGCTCGATGTCCGATAATCAGTACTTCAGCGTGGGAAACCACAGCCTGAAGTTCATCGGCCATAAGTGAAGAAATATGTGGGATCTCTTTTTCGATAAACTCTTTATTGGCCCCCACCAGCCTGGCAAGCGAGACATTTTTATCATAAATTTTTATATCAAAACCTTTGCCAATCAGGGTCTCAATCAGCGTTACCATCGGCGATTCCCGCAGATCATCGGTGCCCGGTTTGAAGCTTAAGCCCAGAATTCCGATTTTTTTCATTCCAGAATGAATGATGCGCTGGATTGCCCGCTCAAGATGGGTTTTATTACTTTCCAGCGTCGCACGCAATACAGGCACGTCAACATCCGCCGCCCTGGCTTCATAATGGATTGCCCGCAAATCTTTCGGCAAACAGGAACCTCCAAAAGCAAAGCCCGGTCTCAGATAATATGATGAGATGTTCAATCTATCATCCATACAAAAGATCTTCATCACCTGATGACTGTCAATCTTCAATGCTTTACAGATTGCACCGATTTCATTCGCAAAAGCCACCTTGAGTCCATGAAATGAATTATTCGCATACTTCATCATCTCCGCAGTTCTGATATCTGTCCTCACAAACGGCGTCTCCAAAAAAGCATACATTTCCTCTACGGTGTCGCCGCTTTGTTCATCCAGTTGTCCAATCACAGTGACAGCAGGATTGTAGAAATCTTCGACTGAGGAACCTTCGCGTAAAAATTCCGGGTTCATGACAGCACCAAAATCTGGCCCGGCTTTTTTCCCGGATGCATACTCCACTTCCCGGATGATCTCTTCCACCGATCCCGGAAGCATTGTGCTTCTCGCAATCACCACATGGTAGCTGTCTTTCTGTTTGAGCCCTGTGCCGATCTCTCTGGAGCAGCGTTTGACATATTCCAGATTTAAACTTCCATTCGTATTACTTGGAGTACCGACACAGATAAGTGACACGTCAGTATCAGTAACCGCCCGAATAGCATCGGTGGTCGCAGTTAATGTGCCTTTTCCACCTCCCTGTTTCACCACATCATAGAGAATATCATCAATATCTTTTTCGACAATCGGGCTTTTGCCCGCATTGATCATCTCTACCTTTACCTCGTTGGGATCGACTCCGATGACATTATGGCCTTCTCTCGCCAAACAGGCAGCAGAAATGCATCCAACATAGCCTAAACCGAAAACGGATACTTTCACGGAAACCTCCTATCGCTCACATTATGCGTGTAACATTACCATTTTTATCAAAACTTCTATCCATTATAAACCTATTTTTTCTGACTGAATTGCCCCAGAGAAATAAAACAAAATTCTATGAATTCTCTTAAAACGCGCTTCCGTATGTGTTCAGCATGTCATCTGCCCCACGCAATGTTTTCAAAGATAGCGCTTGTGCCTTATTTTTAAAATGTCGTATGCGATCCCAAAAGCCACATACATCGGCTTCGAAATATGCAGGGAAAAATTTTTTCTGTAATAAAAGAAAGTTGGCATCCTTGCGGTATAATTCATACTTATCTGTCTCGTGGGTATTGAATCCGGAAACCGTACTCATCGCAGCCCGAAAATGTTCTCGAATATATGCATCTTTGCTAGGGGATAGCGTCTTTCCTCGCGGATATGCAATAACGTCGGCTGGCTGTTGAAGAACTTCCCGGATGCGATGAGAGCCCGGACGGATTTCTTCTTCAAGCTCTTCATCGCGTAACTCATCGACTAATTTATGATGAACGGTGTGGTTTTCAAAATCTATTCCATAAGCAGCCATTTCCTTCACCATGTCCCAAGTCATCATCGGATTCTCAGGGGCCGGAGTCGATTCTGATTCGAGCCAGCTTTCCAGCTCATTCCAGAAGGTCTCACGTTCACGCCGCTGCAATGCGTTCATTTCGTCGACCACATACGTTGAGAACCGGATTTTATCAGCCTTTTCTATGCCACTGAGATATTTTCGCAATGGTGAATTTGTAAACGCCTGAGGTCCTTTCGAATCCCATAAAAAAGAAATCTTCGAAGCTAAGCTGTCCCAGGGGAGTGGAGTTCCTGTATCCAGCGGATCTGTCGTCAGAAAAATTGTTGCCGTAACACCGTATTTCTTCAGCAGAGGAAAGGCGATGGTATAGTTATCGATATAGCCGTCATCAAAGGTCAATACGACCGTTGCAGGCTCAAAGTTCTCTTTATTCTCCATTCGTGTAAGTACTTCTCGTAATGGGCGGATGTTGGCGTTTCTCGTCAGATACTTCAATTGCATTTCAAATGCTTCGGGAGTGATAAACATACCATCGCGAAAATATGGCTGTTCGCTGCCATGATTTGCCAATACGCGGTGATACGTCAGAATCAGAAACTTATCCCTGTACTGTCGTTTTGAAGGGCCAACGATACCAGTATAATAAAGCGCATTTGATACCAAGAGTTTTATTAAGCTAGATCCTGTCATAAGTCACTGTACAATACTATAGCTCCTCATGAATACGAGCGTGCTTGTTGGGCCATGTCTTGCGCCCATACACGTTCTATTCATCAAAATCTATGTTGTCATAGTAAAATGTCGTTGCTCCATTCCCCCATCGCGTATTATTACGCCCTACAATACTACCAGCAGGATGCAGGTCTGATCAAAAATACATCTTTTGAAGGAATTCACAAGTTGTATTTCCAGTTTTTTTCATCCAACGAACATTCAGACATCCTGTCCAGATGTCTGAGCTCGAGAAGCTCCTGCGATGAGACCTTCGTATATTGTACAAATTTTTGCCGATGTACGTTCCCATGAGAACTGTTGGGCGTATTCTACTATGCCGTCATGATTCCATGTCTGTTCCAGTGCTTCGACAATCCCCCGGCGGATACTCTCAACATTCCGCTCAACCAGAATCCCCAGATCCTGCCTCGGTACTAGCTTGGGAATATCTCCGACCGGCGTTGCCACGATGGGAGTGCCGCAGGCCAAGCTTTCCAGGATAACATTAGGACACCCTTCACGGGAGCTGACCAGACAAAAGACATCGGCCGCAGAATACCAGTAATGTAACTCATCTGGTCTTTTGGCCCCTGCAAGCACCACGTGTTCTTGTAAACCATATTCCTGAATCTGTCGAACCAGACGATCTTTATATGTCGGATCCCACGGATAATCTCCTCCGACAATGAGAAGTTTCAGAGGCGAAGAGTACGTCTTGCTGTGCTGAAGCGTATGAAGAGCTTCTACAAGCAAATGAAAGCCTTTAAGTTCGCGTAAATGGCCGACACTAAGAAGTATGTGGGCATCCGCTGGTAAATCTAATTGACGGCGTGCATCAATTTTCGGAAGCGGGCAAAATTTTTGGCAATCCACTCCATTTTCAATAACATCTATTTTCTCGGACGGAATATCATGCGTCGTTATTAATTCAGCCTTCAGGGAGTCCGAAACACAAAGCACCCGGTTGGCGCTTTGTAAGCTTCGGCGGATCAGAGTGCCTCGCAAGCGTTCTTTTCCAAATAGCGTGATGTCGCTTCCTAACACGCTCACGGTATAGGGAACGCCCAATGCCTCTGCCAGGTAGCTGGCGGCAACGCCGTCGGGATAGGCATAATACGCATCGATCAAATCAAAGGCAAACTCCTTGCGCAAATTTCTCAAGAACGTTCGCAGAGAAGCATGCATCAGAAAAGCGTCTGAAAATTTTAAGAGCTTCGGGATAACCAGATATTGAGGATGAAAAACTTCCAGATCTTCTGATTTTTCGTAGCCCGGTAACTGACAATAATTCTGGTAATAGTATCGGCCGAGCCACTTTACCGACATAAACCAGGGAACAGGGGCCACAACCCGGAGATCGCACAATTTTGCCAGCGTCCTGATCCGTTCGCGGTTAAAAAGCCCATAAAAAGGTTGCATCGGATTCGGCCACAATGTCGTAAATGATAATATTTTCATAGTATTGCGAACAGTATTTTCAAGGTTCGGACGACATGCTGCTATTATGATTTTAAAAATTTCCCAAGACGAGTTTCGAATTTTTTGCGGATCGTCTGGAGAAACGGCCCCGGATCGTGAAAGGCAAAGGCATCAAAACTTCGCACATGACGAAGCGAAGCGAGCCACTCGGAATACGTGAGTTCTTTTTGCGAAATATACCAATCGCGTGACAGGCGATCGTTCAACACGTGCATCCAGGCTTTACGGCTATTCTCTGATAGAAACACCGGTTGGACGTCCTGACCACAGATATCACGATAGGCAACCATGGGAATATTGACAGCATTGGCAATTGCCACGCCTTCCTGGAAATCTGTCCGGCAAACAGTCGGCTCAATCATGTAAAATTTCCCTGTTCTGGAATCTTGTTTATATTCCATCGAGCCAATTCCACAAAAGTTAACCTTTCGAAAAAAGTCATACGTGAGTTGTCTTAAATATTCATTATAGGCCGGCTCAGCAGAAGCTGTGCCGCCGTTTAACGGTCGCCATTGACGAATTTTCCTACCTGTAAATGAGGCGAGTAATTCCCCTGTCGCCGAGATGTACTGCATGGTGAAAAAAACGGAGTGATCGGTACCAGGAATAAATTCCTGGAAGATGAACGTTCTATGCACTTCATACATGGAATCATACCATGAGGCGACTTCTTGCGCGTCTTCGAAAGTGTACGCTTTCTGTAAGCCCGATTTATAGGATTTTGTCAGGGTTTTGGCGATCACAGGAAATACTAAATTCTGGCAGGCTTCCCGAACGTCATTGTGGCCACGCACCATCGCAACTTGTGGGACAGGAAAATCATGAGAGCGACAAAAGTCGTCGAAAAGGTCTTTATGCAACAGCATGTCCACGACTTGCTTCTCAGGAGCTTGTAAAATGCAGTTTTCAGGCAGGTCATCTCTATGCTCCGAAAGATATCGAACTTGGTAATCGGTGGTCAAAAACAGCACATAGTTAGCGTTCTCCGGTAACGCATGAAGTTGTCGAAGAATGGCTGGTCCATCAGTGACATCAACAATCTGTTGCCGCCCATAGCGGGTCGCTGCATAGACTTCAGTTGCTTCATGCGACGACAGAAAAATAATGATTGCTATGCCATGCTGGCCTAAGGCTCTGGCATTTGCCAAACCGTTGGATCCAAGCCCGATAACTACTGCGTATGTGCGTGTCTTTTTCATATCTATTCAACAAGCCGTAGTGATGAGATCAAAATCCCCTACTTGAGTGTTTAAAGGGGTGATAAGCACCTTATCATGAGGTATGACGCCCTTTGGAATATTGAGCGTCGCATACTGGGTTCCATGCCGTCGCCCCACATTTTTATAGGGAACTGACCAGATTTTGCGCCATTCATCTCCTGTGGACGAATGCCACAATTCTGCAACGGATTCGGTTGGCTGTTTCATGCCGGGCTCGTATGTCGTTCCAATCAGCATTCCTCCGTCATCAAGGAACGAAGCATAATATGCCGGATTACCAATGGCGCAGATTTTCTCAAGTTTGTTTGTTTTAAAGTCCCAGCGAAAGATAAAATTCGCGTCGTGTTCACCCGCATCTTTGCCTGCGTCCGATCCCCAATACAGCGCATCTTCTGTGGGGAGCACACTCACCATTCTCCATGCCTGACTCCCTCCGTTAAAATAGACAACCGTATTAAAATCATCATCCGTATAATAGAGGCCGACTTCCGAATCATGATCGCCCGTAGCAATCCACAATTTTTTTCTGTAAGGGTCCCAGGTGATTGAGTGAATATGCTTGATTTTCCCTTCTGGGAAAGTATAACAAATTTCTCCCTTTCTTCCGTCATCGAAAAGGCGCATAATCTTAGCGGCGTATGGCCTGGAGTTCTGATATTCGCCAAAATAGGCGCAATTATTTTCCGAGTTGATCCCCACTCCGTTTTTTAAAGGCGCGGAAAAATTGAAGCGCCTGAAAGAGACCGTTGCTTCCGCGATTCCATCTGTGTATGTATGGGGATACCGGTACACCCGATCGTAGAGTGCAAGAACCGTTCCCGTTGGAAGTTCTATCACATTGGAGATTCCAATATTTCTCCGAAAGAAGCGGAGCAGCCCGTTTCGCAGGATCGCATCTTTCACTTTCCCCGAAAGCGTTCCGAGTTGACCAGGCAGTCTAAAAAGGACATCCCGTTTGTCTGTTGCATAGAGATATTTATAGACAAAGTGATCTTCGCTGCACAAACAATAGCTCTGCGTAGAGTACTGCACCATCAACCTTTTTTGTACCCGCCTGAAGTTTGTCATATGTTACGATACGTTAAAAAATGAAGTAATCGCGTTGATAACAGTTTCATAGCACGCAAGATCCTTTGTATGATCGATCGGCAGCCAGACCAACTCATTAAACCATGCATGGCGCTCTTTTCTGAGTTGTTCTCCTTCCCGGCCCAAATCATCTTCCAACACCGCATAGCCATAGCCCGCTTGTATGCCTCGCGACCTCAGATACGCAACTAACGGGTTGTCCCGCACGATTTCTCCTTGCTGGTTTCTTTCCACCGAATACCCTGAAGTACGCATGTAAAATCTTGAAACCCCAAAAGTCGACGCATTCTCTTGAGGAAAAGAAACCGCAGGAAGTTTACTCAGTTCCCGAATATAGTACTCTATAATTTGGTTTCTCCGCGTGTGGATACATTGTTTGTGATTCAATAGCCATAGCACCAGCGCAGCATCGATATTGCTCATCTTTTTCAGATTCCACGAGCGGTACGAACGCGGAGTGATTTTCAAAAACTTCTTCCCCCAATAATTCAATGCAGGGCTATACCGTATGCAAATAAAATCTCGCCAGAATCTCAGGACTTTGAGCAACGTTTCCGTTTCAGAAGGCTCTGGAATCGCTGCGACGCACTCCTGAACAACGCGCAGTACATCGGTGTTGGAGATGAGCAACATGCCACCGCCTGTTGCTGTAAGCTGCTTAGAAGGGCCAAAACTAAAAATTCCGACATCGCCCCAACTGCCCAATGGTCGGTTTTGGACATTTATCCCAAAAGCCGCAGCTGCGTCATCGATAATAAAAACAGAGGGGGCTGCCTGCCGTATAAGCTGCACGCACTCGGAAATTTGGGCCGCATAGCCATAGATATGCGGAATAATGACCGCCAGGGTGTCTGCATTCAGTTTGCGCTGTAAATCTTCCGGAATCAGGGTTAAATCATTACTGACAGCAGTAAAACACGGCGTCAGGCCGGCCCGCTTCACGGCCCGAATGACTGATGGACAGATATAGACCGGAATAAGCACCCTGCTCCGGGATGGATCTAATTGCTTAAACGCCCCCAGGGCCACTTCAATGGCATTCGAGCCGGATTCCAGAGCAATGCATTCCAATACGGGAAACTGGCGCTTAATCAATTTCGTCAATTCTTTCCGATATGTCCCTTGCGCAAGCTGACCGAAAAGCATTAGCCTGATAATCATGAAAAATGTCTGCTTGAGTTCCCAATAAACGACCCGGGAAAAAAATGTGGGAAAAGAATTGATAACGTTTGAATACATTTGCATGCCAGAGACATCATGAAGCAGTTTCTATACGAAACGCTCCCGTGCTGGAATTCCTAGCTCATCCGGTGTCCCCCGGATGTTGTTTGCACAATCGCCTGCCAAGTTTTTTCATACGGTTGCCAGGCAGACTTCTGGGTACACGGCCGGTCGCCGTCAAAACCCGAAGGGAGACCGGCAAGGTCAAAGGATTCGGAAAAAGAAGCCGTTTGTGTTTTATATCGGTATAAAAATTCAAAATCAACAATTTTTAATTCCTGTTCCTGAGTCACCAGGAAATTATCCGGCATAAACTCAACAAGCGCAAATCCTTCTTTATAAAAAAACTTCAAAATGTCTAGAATGTCTTTCACAAAACTAGCCAGAATCTCATCTTTTTCGCGATCATTTTTTTCGGCAAGAATGTTTTGATAATACGGAATAATAAGATAGTGATCGCCGGCGTCGAGTAAATTCGGAATTGCCGGGTGCTTCGGGCTCAATTCGGAATACACGAATTTTTCCCTTTCACAAAAACGCTCGCGTCCCCATTTGAAGGTTTTTTTCACCGCAGGTTCAGGACTATATTCAATGAGTTCAACCTTTGAACGAGCATGATCATGATCTAAGACCGCCAGCACCTTCTGAGAGGTTCGATAGGCGTTACGCCGTTTTTGAACTTCTTCGCGCACTTCCTGAGTCGATTCTGCGCAGGTCGCCTTCAAATATTCCCAACCTTCAATCTCGTCATCGCTACTATGCATGCAATTGACCCGCCGGGTCCACAGAAGGCGATTGTTGACCTCATCGCGCACCTGATGTTTAAAGAGAATATTTCCATCTGTGATATATGGGTACTGGAGGTGAATTTCCTCCGGCACTGGCGCCGGATGATAATCGTAGGCGGCAATCACAACGCCCGGTCTGCCGCCGCTTACCGGAAATGGCCCGCGTCCCCACTCTCCTCCCCTGATCTTTAAGGAGGATGCCTGTCTTTGAGCTTCATCGAGTTTGATCACTTTCAAAATGTCAAAATCCTCAGATTTCTTTTGAAAACACTTCATAATGAAATCTAATTTATTGTTCTCGACAACCCATTCTCGGGCAATAAATATTAGTAATTCCCCATCTTCAGCCTTATATGGATTGGCGTGCAACAGACTTCTGAGCCACTCACTTTTTTCTGCTAATTTTCGAAGGGTATCAAGTTGAGGCGTCCAACCATGCTGGTCTAAAAGATCATGTAAGTCGGAAAGGGTTGGCCTCACCTGTAACTGAATGCGTTGAGCCAATTCGATTAAAATTTCGGCATAGGGATGGTCGGCCGCGCCCTTTTCATTCTCCTGATGTTCGGACAATGGCAGGCCTGACTTCTCGGCTTTATGATACACGACATGGTATGCCAGAGTAAAAAAGTGATCTTCAGGACTTGGAATATAATAGCGATCTTTGAATAAAACCCTATTTTTCAAGATGGAACTCGCGAGGTATGGAGGATAGTATGGCAACCCATTATAGCTGCTGCGTGCTGTCACACTAAAGAGATCACAAGGCATTGTCTCTGGAGATCGGACGAAGAGATCTCCCAGTTTACCGAAATCTCGGTCGTCAATCAGTAAATCGATATCCTCATTGGCAGGCCACTCAGGCAGCCCCTCAAACCACCTTAAAGCGACATAACGGACGTTCCGCTGATTGAGGGCGTCGAAAAACGCCTCAACTCCCATTTCAGGATCAATATAGCGTCTGACCTTCTGCGGAACCGGATCGATATAACGTCTGAGTCTTTTCGATTGCTTCAAAAAACTCATCACATTTTCCGGCAATGCTTTTTTGACGTGCCGAAAAGGATAAAGGAGAACATGAAAAGTCAGTGGCTTTAAATGCTCATCAACATAATAAATCACAGAGTTCAACACTTGCAGCATCGCATACTGCAAGTCCTCTTCCTGCATATTTTCTCGGAAACCTGTAATAAGACGTACACACCTCTTCAATAGCATAATCGTTAGGATCTTAAGAGTTATGACAAAAATGTAATTTTGCGCAACATTTTTGACACATCAAACCGAAGCCATCGTTGTAATAATTCCAGCTCTTCCTGATCGATCAGTCGTTTTCTCATCGCTAAAAAAATCCAACAGTAACAAAATACTAAGCCTTCCGCCATCAACATAAACGGCACATACACTCCTGGCACATGTACAAGATATTCCAAACCATAAACCGGAATACTCGCCAGCAAAGAAATCGAGAGGATTTGAAAATCAAGCATCCAGGGAAAGATTTCACGAAAGGACACTCCCAGTATTTTGCAAGACCACGTTAAATAAAAAAGACCTAACATGACTTCGGAGATAATGGTTCCCACCGCCGCCCCAATAGGACCAAAGATGGGAACTAAAGATATACTGAGAATGACGTTACACGTGATATAAAAGGCTGTTGCATACATGCCATATACTGTTTTACCACTTGCCCTGAACGTAATAGAGTATGAGGTAATTTTGATCAGGAGCAGGCAGAGATACACTCTAAAAATCGATGCCGCTTCAATATAAGCTTCTGTGTACAAAAAACCAATAAGGGAAGGAGCAACAGCCCAGAATAATGCGAAAACAGGAAAATTAATCTTCACGACCTTTTCATTACATCGGTGAAAGATGCTCAGAAACGTTTTAATATCTCCCTCTTTATATGCGCTTACATATTGAGGCGTCATAATATTGTTAATTGTCATTTGAATAGTCGACAATACAGGAATCTTCATCGCTCCCCGTGAATATACCGCAAAATCTGCGGGAGAGAAAAAAATCGAAATAATATACCGGTCAATCTGCCGGCCGAGAATTCCCAGGTAACTCGAAAGTCCTATGGGAAGCGCATACAATAATTGATCTTTGAAACTTACCTCGGTTCGGGAGGCATCGGCACTACTGTCAGAAGGACTCGAAGCCTTGCCAGACGTATGAAAAGCAATCCATAGCGCTGAGCAAAGATAAATCGTCAGCTCTACCCCAGAAGAAATGAGCATCACCCTCAGCAATGTTCCCAAAGAGACTGAGAAGAGGGAGGCAACAATTAACGGCACAAAAAACACCGTACTACAGAGTAATGTGGCGACCGAGTTAAAAATCAGGCTGCCATAAGAGATAAGCATTGGTCCCCTGAGGGCGGAAGGCGCCCGAAAAAAGAGCAGCAATGCTGCAACCCATCCGTATTCCGCCAAGAGAGGGTTGCTTAACCACCCAGCCACGACATATCGAAAATTATAGACAAGCATTGCTGCCAGAAAGCCGATGCATAACGACAACACCACATTTCGAATTACGAATCTGCCCCGATCGAGAGCACGCGGAAAGAAGTAATAAATACTCTGAGGCAGCCCTAGAAACGTAAACATCTGCATTGTGTCGGCAATCAGGATGATCTGCAAAAAGGTTCCATATTCGGCTTTAGGGAAATAACGCACCATGACGATGCTGGAAATCATAAGCCAAAAGGCTTCGCTCGACTTTGCCAGAATATTTAAGATAGCTTTATCTGCAAGTTTCATAGAAGTGTATTATGGCTCCATTCACACGCTGTGAGCTAATGGCGAACAATCGCGTAATCGATGAATTCCTGAATTTTTGTTTTGACTTTGAGCCGCCCATAAAACAAATGATCGGGGACTCCGGTAGTTAAGTGGCGGAGCCAATACAGATGAGCCAAAGCCTTACGCTCCGACATCGCTATCCCGCACCGCTTGCACTGCCGCTGAAAAAAATCTTCTTCTTCGGGCACTGGCCATCGATCAGATGCCAGAAGCTTGACTGGTTGTAAAAGCGAACTTCCTGAAGTACAGCCTCGCTGAACGCTGTTCAAAAAATACAACACATCGAGAATAACCATTCCATTCGACAAGAAACCAGCCCAATCAATGACTTTACATTTATCGTCGTGTGTACAAAGAATATTTGAAATACTGAAATCCCCGTGGACATACCCCATCCAGAATTCCATCCCATACAATAGGTCGTAAAAGTGTTGGTGTAATGTCTTGCGAACTCCTGTATCGAGAATGAAGTGGTTGAGTTTCTCCAGCTTTTGATTCACCTCTTGCTCATAAAAATCATCTGTAAGCCGTGTTGTCATCTTCTGAGAACAGCTTGGATTCATTCTTTCCAAAACATCCTCAACCATCTCAAGCCGTGCCGTTCGTCCCTCTGTCTCCAAAATATTCTTCAAAGGCTCACCAATCACACACTCTTCCACAAAATAATGTATATCTTCAAACTCTCCAACAGTAAGGCATTTGGGCCAAAAAGTCAAATTATTCGCAAACAATTCATGTGCCTGCTGAAGCAAAAGAGCATTTTGTTGTTCCTCTTGAAGGGATTGAAAGCTGAACGGCAGTTTTATGATAATGTCCTGTTTATCGATTGAACCGGTAATGACGGCTTTCTCCTTCTCCGTCATACTGAAATCTTTCAGCGTAATCACAGCGCCATCAAAATCTTTGCATAACACCTGCTCGATTTGCGCTATACACTGATCGAGATGACGTTTTTGAGGTTTCTCAGAGACACTCGCGACGAGGCCATACATAGGAACAAAATATTTATAGTGCTTTACTTTTTCCTTTAATGTATCCGGGCTCTGCTTCTGCCAGTAAGGGATCCCCCGACTTATAGGGGAAATATGCCGTAATGTTCCATGATCGAACCCTAAGGAGAAAAAATCGACGACCTGAAAACCGACCTTTCTGAAGAGCCTGTTATACCCGAAAATTGAATACAAGGAACGCTGCTCCGGGTTCTTTCTAAAAAGGATAGAATACGTATTCGAAAGAAATTGCAGGAAAAACGAACGATAATGGGAGAGGCTGTGTGGATTCGCACGCTCCATGAAATGTTCGTAGTTCAGCCGATTTTGTGGTTCACAAAAGACCTGCCCATCATCTTTCAGAATTCGACGAACGTCTTCAAGATAGGCTATTTGTCTGTAATAGGGATTGTGCTTTCTATGGCTCGGAAATACCTTTGCCAGCCCTCGGTGAAGGAGCGTGTTTTTCGCGTCCCGCAACTCATCGGGATCTGGAATCTGTCCCAATGTTCCTGATAAAAATACAACATCAATGGAATTATCAGGAAAAGGCAGATATCTCCCATCCCCTCCGGCAATCAAGGTCACTTTCTCCTCGATATCGAAGTGTCTGACATGTTTATGCGTGAGCACAAGATGCTCACGGGTGAGGTCCATCGTATACACTTTTGCGACATGAGGCGCGATTTGTTCGATGACTTTTCCAAGCCCGAACCCAAGATCGAGCACGGTAGAATCCGGTTGGAGATATAATAACACTCTGCATGCGTATTGGTTCAAATTGTATAACCAGCTGGATTTTTGCCCGCCACCTTCGGAGAATGAACGAACGAGCTGTTCTATGGGATCAGTGGTTTCTTCCGCATCAAGCAATCTCAGCATTCTCCTTTTGGGAATCGGGCTGAAATAGTAGTCCTTCCTTGCACAACGAAAGTCAACAATACCGTCTTTTACCTCAAAAGACGATGAACAATCTCGGCACTCCATCGGAAGGCTCTCACGGAACTCTCCATTGCACTTAGGACACCTGAATTCTGTAGCAGACATTGTATATTCTTGAAAAAATCTGAGTTTAACCACTGAGAGAGATTTAAGATTTGCAACCAGCCCTTTTTAAAGGTGCTATGAATTCGCTATGGCTCTTGCGTATTTAGCGCAGAATATACGTTCTTTATCCGTAATATTCTACAAATGTATTTCTCACGTTTTTCAAGAAATCGTCGGGACATGAGCAACATATTCTCTCTGATGATCACATTTCGATAGCATGATGATATATTTCTATGAACCAACTTTAAAGGGCTGAACTTGCAACAACATAACCTGTTCAACTGATGAGGGCAGACTTAACCTCTAACAACTTTAAAAAGGATTTGAATGTTTCAACTTATTTTATTATAATCCCTCACGTTACTAAAATTTGTTCCATCACCTCTGGAATTATCCCAATTTTCCTAGAGCGATTACTCTTGATTAGGAAGGGTTCGCAGAATTGTCAAGTAATTATATGAATAGTACTCATTTCCTCTGAATTTAGGATTTTCGACACGTACTTTGAAAACCCTAGAGAAGGGGCGTGTTCCGGATCGCCGGAATCTTCTGCTTCTCGGTACATGCCAGGAATAGTGTTTTCAGGAACACCCTCGCTGTCCCAAAACAAATGTCGATGAGCCTGAATTTATCGTTTCTATGGGAAAATCTCGTTATCGAGTAGCAGAGCTCTCTCGATAACGTCCGGCCAAGCATAATAAGGAAACGGCCTCATCAGTGTATGAGGCGGTGAAGCAAAATCCTCAGCCACAATACGAACCGTCACCGTTTACAAAAAACCAAACCTGATAAGCGGTTCATAACGCAAATGATACTGAGTCAAGCGTCCGGTGATCGTCGGGGTGACTTTACGACCGTCTACCCATATCTGAATAGAGGCTGGATTGACGCTACTGTCCTCATCCACTATATCAATCTCGATCGCCTGCAGTATTGAAACACTGGTAATAAAGAATAGCTTTGCGTGTCCGGATGATAGCTATGTTTATAAAACCTCGATGCGGAATGATGGTGCATAATAAATACAAAGAGATGTTCACCATTCCAAAAAATAAGTGTGCCCGGCGCTTTGGAAGCACCAGGCACCCAACGGTGTATGCAATGAGATAATCTTACAATTTTACATGAACCCATTTTCAGGTGAACGCCCCTGAATTCTGCCTAAATAAAACTCCTGCTTTCTGTTATGCTTCCAGGAGTATTTTAACAATTCGTCCCGCCGCTTTTCCGTCCCATAAATCAGGCATTTGGGATGCAATACGTTTTCCGTTGAGAACGTTATGACTCTCTTGAATAATCCGTTCCGTATCTGTTCCGACAATAACGTTTGTCCCTTGTTGAACGGTAATCGGACGCTCGGTGTTTTCTCGAAGTGTAATACAGGGGATTTTAAGAATGGTCGTCTCTTCCTGAATACCTCCGGAATCAGTCAATGCCAATTTCGATTCCGCCACCAGTTTTAAAAAGTCCAGATATCCGAGTGGTTCGACAAGACGGAAATTGTCCATCTTACGAATCCTATCCATGAAACTGAATTCATCAAGCCGATTTCTGGTTCTGGGGTGAATAGGAAAAACAATTGGTAACGAACTTTGAATGTTTTCCAACGCGTTCAATATTCTCAGAAAGGTTTCGCGGTTATCAACATTTGACGGCCGGTGCAAGGTCAGAACGGCATAGTTCTGAGGGACAAGATCGAGGGTCTGTAAAACCTGCGATTGCTCGGCTTTTGCTTTATTCGCCATCAGCGTGTCGATCATCACATTGCCGACAAAATAGATGTTATCTTCAGAAATACCCTCACGAAGCAAATTTTCCTTCCCACTCGGTTCGGTAATAAATAAATAGCTCGATATCGAATCTGTCAGGATACGGTTAATTTCCTCCGGCATGTCCCGGTCGAAACTCCGTAATCCCGCCTCAACATGAGCCACCGGGATGTGCTGTTTTACGGCAGGAAGCGCACAGCCGATCGTCGAATTCACGTCTCCCACCACCAGCACCAAATCCGGTTGCTCTTGAAGCAGCACTTGTTCAAAGGCAATCATAATTTTGGCAGTCTGAACAGAGTGCGATGCAGAGCCGACTTCAAGATCAATATCGGGTTTTGGAATCTGGAGATCCTCGAAAAATAACTTCGACATTTTTTCATCGTAGTGCTGCCCTGTATGCACCAAGATCGGTTGAATATCGGGGTGCTGGTTCATCTCTTTCATTAAAGGGGCAATTTTCATAAAATTCGGTCGAGCTCCCGCCACATTCACTATTTTCATGATTCCTTCTCCTTGTGTTGTTCTGTGAAAATCAGCATTCGTTTTGCTCTTTCAAATGTCGTATATGCTACGTAAAAAAACACTATTAATTATACAGAATGTTTTACACTTTCTAAAAGAATATCCTCAAGTTTCTCAAGATTGTGTTCCCAACTGCAACTCATTTCCACCGCTCGACGTCCCTGTTCGGAAATCCGTACTCGTAGATCGGGTTCTTCCAGCAATCGGACGACCTGCTCGGCAAAGGCTCTCGGGGCATCTTCGACAAACATAGAGTCGCCAAGCGTCTCAGGAAGTCCCTTAAATCCTAACGATGACGTCACAACAGGCACTCCCATCGCCATGGCCTCTAGTATTTTATTATTAATACCGCGTGCAATTTTCATCGGCGCGACAAATACCGCCGATTTCACGACATAGGGGCGGACCTGGTCCACAAATCCGGTCACCGTGATATTTTCATAATCCTTGCCCAATTGCAGAATCTCCGGTGCCGGCTTGCTGCCCACGATATAGAAGGTCACATCAGGGATCTCCTTTTGAATCAACGGCAAAACGTCCTTCACAAAATAGAGCACGGTTTCCACATTGGCAAAATAATCCATCGCTCCGGTAAACACAAGCCGGTGTGGCTCATATGGTTCTTCCGACGGACAAAACATCTCCGTATCGATCCCATTCACGACGGCCGAGACAGCGACTGACGAAGAAATCATCTTCCGAAAATCATCGGCCTCAGCAAATGACACAAATATACTGTGTTGAAAGGTATTGGCAATAACGGTTTCATACTTCTTCAGACGAGCGCTTTCCAAGCGATAGATCACCGAATATGGGAATGACACAGATCGCGCATATTGAGCCCATTTGTCGGAATCGATGTCAACAAAATCCATGATTTTTGGAATCTCCCGACCCGGTTCAACATATTGGGCCATTGAAGAGCTATAGACCACAATCGCATCAAACTTCTGTTCCTGAATCCTCTTATTTACAAGCGACTGAAGCCGCCCAGAAAAAAAATAGGCAAGGCTCAAAGGACTCCGGCTGCACAAGGCTGCTAACGCCTGAATTTTTGCTTGTATTGGAGGCAGATACACGACGTCTACCAACTGGCAATAGGCCTGTAACTCAGAAACATATTGGAGATCGTTTTTGTCGTCAGTCAGGCAACAGAGCCAAATTCGGTGGTTCTTTGATAAAAACTTGATCTCATTAAAGGATCGAATTTTATCGCCTTTATTAGGAGGATACGGAATACGGTGCGCTATATAGAGAATATTCATGTTTGCTTTTCAAGGCATGTGACAAATACCTTGTGTAATATATGGGCTAAATGACTATTACGAAATTGATCGCAGGTCTGCGTTGACAGAGGCTTCAAAACTCCTTGTTTCCATTGATGATAGAGACTTTCCAGGACTGCTTCGATGGCCCCAACCTGATTTTCTGCCACCTCTCCCAGATCGTTTTTCCGGATAATTTTCGCTGTGGCCCCATGCTTGTCCGTAATACCGAAAATTGGTTTTTGAAATGCCATGTACTCATAGAGCTTACGGGGGATCTGCAAAGGGAAATCAGGCTGGATTAGCAGTAAAATATCACTCTCATTTTGTTGTTGAATCGCTTCGTGATAAGGAACACGAGGGAGAATGCGCATGACATTTTGCAATAATGGGTGCTGCATAAGACTCTCAAGTTCCGGGTCCTGGATAGATCTATCAATGCCTCCCAAAAAAACAAAACGAATATCGTCGGCAGGAATGACTTTTCGTTCGATCACATTCAAAATGGCTTGCAACAAATTTCGGGGGTTCCTGGAAAAATAGAGTGTTCCGGCATGGATAAACGTGAGTTGCGTATTCGTCCCCGCTGCTTGAGATTCGACATACTCCTCAAATCCATTAGGAATGGTTGTGACCTTATTCGGCGTCAAGAACTGGTACCGTTCGAGAAAATCTTGTTTCAGCTCTGCAGTATTGGCGATGATATGATCGGCAATGGCCAACACCTTTCGTTCCATGACATTTTCAAGAGAGCGAAGAAATTTATTGTTTGATCTGCGTGAGGGGTTGGCGACCCAGGGATCACGAAAATCCATGACAAGCGGTCTTTTAGTAAATTTTTTCAAGATGGCGCTGATCAGCAGACACGTCCAAGGCCCCCCCGTGGCATAAATCAAATCTATCTTATCGGTGTTTATAATTTTCCGGCCTGCTCTCACGGCTGAAGGCATCCAACCTATCTGCGAATCAGGCGTGGTCAGGAGTTCCATTAAGAAGTCTTGTAAGCGCTGACTCACAGAAACTTTTGTCGGAAGGCTCTTTTTCATTTTTGGGCTGACCTGAGTTCCACCAGTCTCCTCTTGTTTCCCTCTAGAAAATAATCTTTTCCCTACTGTAAGAAGAACCTCTTTAGGTCGAAAAACCCGCGACCGAAAGATCTTCGTCTCATCACCAATTTCTTGTAGCAACGTGTAATCTTTAGACTGTTCAGCGAGAAAATCTTCTTCACGAGCAGTTAATACACAAACCTCCAGCCCCATTTCATGTAAATGGCGGGCGAACGCCAAAGGGCGAAAGGAACCGCTACTTGAATCGGGAGGAAAATAATATGCGATCATCAATAGCTTCATGTTACCTGCTCCTATTGCATTAGCAGGAGGTCAAACCTGCATGTCATTGCTCCAACGGCTACTTACAAATAGCTCCGCCAGAAAAGATCCTGGTGAAAGTTCCGAACATTATTTCCTAAAAATACGTTTAGCACCCAGTTATATGCAATCCTTGATCAGAGAAAATACTCTTTCTCTGAAACGATGTGGGGTATTTATGGCGCTCGAATGATCGGCGGCCCTTTGAGTCTCTGCCCATTTCATCAATGCTTTTCGTGGCCAAATAAGTAGATAGGCTGCCGGCGTATAGACCTTCTCACGATACAACCTTCTGCGAGTTGCTGATTTGGCAAGCGCATTATCAATGTCACTTTGACTCGTTCCAAGTCGAAAGACTTTGGCTCCACATTGCTCAGCAATTTCTCGTAAATATAACAATCTTGGACTAATATCTCTCAACGTCGGATCGTAATACCAGCTTTCCCCAAACATTCCCCTTATTCTGGGATTTTGTCGTAATAGCTCCGAAATTCTCAGGTAACACCGGATTCTTTCTTCAGGATTAAATCCATGTAAATACCTCTTGACAACATGGATTTGATAGAAAGACGCGAATCCCCCCATTTTCATCAAGGCAAACCATCCCCCTTTAATGAACTGTTGAAAACCTCCAGTAAGCAGAAAACGTCTTCCGATGCCTGAGATTTCCACGATCCATGCCCCGCCAATCGGAATTATTCGCAAACTACAACCTGCTAAATCCTTAAGAAATTCATCATTTTGATGACTGTAATATTCATCGGGTAGTGTGGAAAACTCTCCTAACACTCTATCGAACCATTCCTGATATAAATCTGAGATACTCTCAGGGAAGCTGTTACGGTTCAGGTTGGGGATAGAACGCTTAATCAAAGAAGAAAGAGTGAGTTTATGATATAACGCTAATGCGTGAGCATTATAACGAGCCTGAATATCATTCAACATGCTCTTTATTGTGGGGGCAATATAATTATACCTATACCGTTCGCGATATGATTCTACGGACTGTATATACCTATCTATTGGAAACTCATGGAGCATACTGCTGTTAATTTTTACGAGTTCCTCACGTAATTGTCGTATATGAGCATTCACAAGTTCGACTTTCCTCATAAATCAATTTTCCTCTTAATTTCATGAATTAGATTGAAACAGAATGCTTGAGATACATTTCGGTATATGTATTCACCATCTGATGTAACGAAAACATAGAGCTGACTCTCTGTTGACCAGCCAGTCCCATCTTACATCGCAATTTTTCGTTCTGAAGAAGTTTCAGCAACATGGCGGCCATCTCGTGTTCACGATCACTCTGAACAAGATAACCGGTCTCCCCATTGTTGATCACTTCGGGGTTCCCTCCAACACGTGTTGCGACTATTGGGACACTGGCCCCCATCGCTTCTAACAAAGAGACTGACATGCCTTCACTAAAAGAAGTTAAAGCGAATACATCAAAAATCCGAAGAAGCTCCGGCACATCCTCTCGCGCTCCAAGGAATGATATGTTTTCGCTGAGACGCAACGAGTCAGCCAGTGTACGAAGGTTTTGGGCTTCTGGCCCATCGCCAACAATTAAGAGAGAGGTTTCCGGAACCTGTTCTGCTACCTGTTTAAAAGCCCGGAGTAACATGGCATGGTTTTTAATCGGGGCAAGACGGCTCACAATCCCAATGATTTTCCTATTAAGAGGCAAGCCTAATGATTCTTTCTTGGCTTTCACATCCACGTTTTCTGTGAAACGATTGAGATCAATTCCGTTATACACGACTTTAATTTTGTAAGACGGATAGTTTTCATACTTGACGAGAATAGATTTTGTATGTTCAGATATTGTGACAATTTCATCTGTAAACAGACTTAGAAAAGGATTCGCAATGACCCGCTTCAGTTTTTTTTGTGGTGGAAAATATGTTTTGCCGTGTTCAGTGACTATCAATTTTGGTCTCCGGTATCCTCTCCCAAATTGGGAAAGCAACGAGGCCATCAACCCGTAAAAATGCGGGGAATATTGATGGGCATGAATGATGTCAATCTTTTCCTGTTGTAAGATGGTGCTCAGCTTGGGGATCAATTTCCAATCGACGCCAGGTTCTCGACCTAAAGTACCGACATGATATCCATCTTCTTGTAAGGCTTCTCCAAAATGCCCGACGTTATCATTAAGGCAATAGATGCAGGAATGCACAAGCTGTTTATCTACCTGGCGAACAATATCACACACAAGCTTTTCCGCACCACCAATCCCTAACCCCAGAACAAGTTGCATGACTTTCAGCGGTGTATTCATAATGTAAAAAATAAGAAGAGATCTGGATGAAAAATACAACAGGTTACTGCCCGAATATCAGAGTGATGTTTCCAGAAACTCGTCCTCTTCCTCTCCTGACGCTTCTTTTTTGAGCTTTGCCTTTCCGAAATTTGCGATGACTCCGGCCATTGCCATGTGCCAGTAATAAAAGTCGACAAAGTCTGCATTAATAAACGTGATCGAAATAAAAGCCCCGAGAAGGCCAATCTCCACAGCCCGGGCATAATTGTGAATGTTAACGCCATCCACAATTCTGGGATATCGTTTGGGGATGACATGAGCCTGATACCAACTATAAAACAGGAGAGCACTCCATGGCAAAAAAACCAGAAGGCCTCCTGAGGTCGCCATGTTAATATAAGTATTATGGATGGCTTTTCCCCCGCTTCCCCCAAAGAGTATGTGATGATATTCCTCTGGGGTGAGATAAGGTTCGATCTCATCAATATGTTTAAAATATGATGCTCTGAAGCCCTTCATTCCAAGACCTGTCAGCCAATACTCGGGATGCTGTTTCATAAAATAATAGGCAGCTTTCCACATGGCAAGCCTTCCAGCAGCCGACCCTTCATACTCCACTTCTCCACTTTCGATATCTTCATCACCAAGCATCGTTCGTAAACGTGCGGTATAGTCATCAAAAAAACCTTCTGGTGCCAGGGGGATCATGACTAGGAGCAATAAAACTCCCACAATGCCAACGGTAAAAAGCATCTTTATTTTCTGGACCCCGGGAGTTCGCAAAAATATAAGCAACAGGCATGTACTTAATCCCAAGGCAGCCCCTCTGGATTCAGTAAAAAGGATGAATATGATAAAAACGATTGTGGCAGGAATACCAATCCCTAGTTTCACCCATTTATTTCTACTGTAAATAGAGTAATAGGCCATCGGGAAATACAATACGGCGACCGACCCCAAATCATTCCTGTCTCCCAACTGGTCTCCACCAATTCCTTCCATAAAGGGATTTCCTCCCAGCTTTTGAAAAACCCCCCATATTTCTAAAAACACAAAGCAAAAAAGAGCTGAGGCATAGTATTGTTCTAACTTTTTCGGAGTATTTATGGACTTTGAAATGATGAAGCAGAAAAGCGTTATTTTCATAAACTGTCCGGACCACTTTGCCTGCCATTCCGGTAAAGTTATACCAAAAAAACCTGAGATATGAATTCCCACAATAATAAATAACATCAGCTTTATTTGAAAGGGAAGAGGGGTATACTCAGGAGTGAGCTTTTCTTTGTTCATGAACCATGATGTAAAGCAGGCCAATTGCATAATGAGAAATATCCGGCCTGCAAAGCCTCGATCTCCCCATGCCAATTGCTCAGGGCGCACAATATTCATGAACGTATACATAAGAACCCCATAAAAGGGGTCAACATATGTAATAAGAGCCCCACTATAATAGAAGGCAATTAGAAATAATTTTCTCACTTACTGCTTCTCACTCAACATAAGGTATCTATACCATGAAGGAATTTTGGTATTAGAAATAAGCCCCTGGAAAAAAACGTTCTATCGTAATTTTTATGAAAGACCTGACTCTTCTCAAAGAGAGACTGATAAGTATTCAGGAAAGAACGATAGAATGTCAAGCAAATTTTGGAAGGATCCGTGGATGTGACGAGCAAAAAAAAGCAAGCTGTTCCGTTCGCCCTTTGAAAATCTTGAGTAATCCGAAATAAGCATTAAACAAATATTTGGGGATTACTAGAGGATTGTGTGATTTTGGGAATGGTAAATAAATCAGCATGATCTCCATCTTCCTGATAAAATGTGGGGGAAAGTTTTCTGTCAACCAAATACGTCCAGCATTCCGGCTTCGCAAAGATCTCCTTGACAAATTTGGCATGGAGCAAATGACCGCCTTTATACACTTTAATATGCCCTAACAAAGGATGTCCCAGAAACGCCAAATCGCCGACTAGGTCTAAAATTTTATGCCGAACCGGCTCGTCGTCATAGCGTAAACTGTCGTTTAAAATTCGGTCCTGCGCAAACACGACGGCATTATCCAAAGAACCCCCTTTTGAGAGTCCCATCTTCCATAAGTATTCAATTTCTTCATACAAACAAAACGTTCTGGCGCGCATGATGTCATCAATGTACCCTTGCGGCGTCAATTCGAAGGTTTTCGTCTGTGTGCCGATGAAGGGATTCGAAAAATCGATGGTATAGGTCATTTTTAGCCCATCATACGGCTCGACAGATATGATCGTATCTTTCACTCGAACTTCGATCGGGTGCTGAATACGAATAAGTTTATTCATGGCGTTTTGAGCGGTCAATCCAGCGTCGAGCAGCATCTTAATGAAACATGAGGAGCTTCCGTCAAGAACAGGAGCTTCATTGCTATCAAGCTCAATCAAAACATTCGTTACGCCGAGGGCATGCATTGCCGATAAGACATGTTCAATGGTCTTGATTGCTGCCTCACCGGCTCCGACAGTGGTGGCATAACTCAGATCGCCGATGTTCCGGGCGTGGATTTTCAGAATCGGGTGACCGTCGAGATCCATGCGTTTAAAGAGGATGCCGCTATTGATCGCGGCCGGTTTAAAAGTCATATTCACTGGATTTCCGGTATGCAGACCAATCCCGGAACAGGAAACCTGTTTTTTGATCGTTTTTTGTACGTACATATATCATCTCCTTACCTAAGTCAGGGGAAAGTGTTTGTCTCTCAGTTCCTAATATGCTTTCTCTCACGGAGTCGCAGAGGACACAGAGAAAGACAAGAAACGCCCTTGTCTCATCACACTTTGTGTTCTTTGTGAGAGGATGAAAACATTAGGAACCAAGGAGTTTTTATCGTAAAATTATGAAGACTTCTAGCTTTTGCAAAAAAGCAAGAACCATACCACACTTCGAAAAAGGTGGTTTCTTCCCGCTAAATCGGTATGAAGAAGAGAGCTTGTGTGTGGAGGGTAGGTTAAAGGTGTATACTTTATCATACACTCTGTATGAAATTCTACACACATATTTCGCATGTCATACGCAGCCATTTTTATTGACAAATTGCCACCACGTTCTATAGAAAGGATGTTAAATTTTGAACGTAGAATATAGCAGAAAGCCACGAATTTCACGAATTTCACGAATAAAAACTTGATCTATTACGCGCAAAGATGCTGAGAAGAGTTTTTGTTTGCGCCTTTGCGTCTTTACGCGAGAACGAAGAAAATAATTCATGGTTGCTTAACTGCACGATTCGAGCTAACCTCGTTTCATTCGATAAGCTCAGGACAAACAGAATCGTCCTGTATTTTGGCCACGCTTCATTGCAACTTCGTGTCATTCGTGGCTGTAAGAAACTCTATGAAACTTCAATCCAAGATTACAAAAGGTGTGATCGCTGTTGCCGGCTCAGGCACTCGTTTCCTCCCCGCAACAAAATCGTTACCCAAAGAGATGCTGCCGATCGTTGATAAACCGATCGTCCACTACGTGGTCGAGGAAATGGTGCAATCCGGTATTACGGATATTGTGTTTGTCACACGAGCTGATAAAAAAGCGTTAGAGGACTATTTCGATCAAAATGCCGTTCTGGAAAATGAATTGCGACAGGCCGGAAAAACAACCTCCCTTGAAGAAGTGGAACGGATTTCCCGGATGGCAAATTTTATTTATATCCGCCAAAAAGGCCCGTACGGCAATGGAACGCCCGTACTGAACGCTAAAAGCATCGTTGGAAATGAACCCTTTGTCTTTGCGTTTGGAGATGATCTGGTGAAATCGACGATTCCATTTACGCAGCAACTTATCAAAAATTATCAGCAGAATCAGGCGCTTGTTATGGGATGTCAGGAAGTCAAACTGGAAGAAGTGCATCTGTATGGCATCATCAAGTTGAAGGATGGGACTCCGAATATGGAAATTGAAAAATTGGTCGAAAAGCCGAGTCCAGAAAATGCCCCTTCACGACTTTCGAATTTTGGACGCTTTATTCTCGTTCCTGAAATCTGCGAAATTCTGGAACAATTGCCTCTGGGAAAAGGAGGCGAACTCTGGTTAACGGATGCCATTGAAGAATATATCAGGCGCGGGAATCAGGTTGTCGCTCAACCGGTTCGGGATGGGCGATGGTACACAACTGGGGATCCGTTGCATTTTCTGCAAGTGACCCTTGAGTATGCCCTCGATCGTGAGGAGTTTGGGGCGGAATTTCGCGAATATCTCAAAAGCCTTTAGAGTCACGAATTTCACAAATTGCACGAATTCAAGAAAAGAAATAACGCAGCCCACAGCAAAAGTTTTTTGTTTTGTAACTCGAGCAACTCGTCTCATTCGTGGCTTTAATTCATGGCGTATAAAGTATGGATTTAACATGTGAGATTACAACCATTGATACCGGATTTGTACGACCGGGATTTGATGCCAGCCATCTGATTGTGGAAGGTGGGGAAGCGGCGTTCGTTGACGTTGGTGTCTCACACAGCGTTCCCGTTCTCCGTGAAGCATTGAAGCAGCATCAGGTTGCCCCGGAGAATGTGAAATATCTGATACTGACTCACATCCACCTCGATCATGCGGGAGGAGCCGGTGTGTTTTTGCAGGAGTTACCGAATGCGCAGGTTGTGGTGCATCCGAAAGGCGCTCGCCACCTCATCAAGCCTGAACGGTTGATTCAAGGATCAATGGCTGTCTATGGCGAAGAACGATTTCGGACATATTTTGGAGAAGTGCTTCCCATTCCGGCCGAACGGGTGATTGAGGCACACCATGAGGACCGCTTATCCCTCAATGGACGGGAACTAGAGTTCTTAGATACTCCCGGGCATGCCCGGCATCATGTTTGTGTGGTCGACGAGAAGAGTCGGGGCATTTTTACTGGTGATACGTTCGGACTCTCATACCGGGATTTCGATACACTAAATGGCCCGTTTATTTTTCCGGCAACAGCGCCAGTGCATTTCGACCCTGAAAACATGCATGAAACGATCGATTTGCTCATATCCTACCAGCCGAAGAAAATGTATCTGACGCATTTTGGCTGTGTTGAAGGGGTTTCAAGGCTTGCTGACGAGATGCACGAACTGATAGATCTGTTTGCTGCTGTTGCGCAGCGTGTAGATGGAATGAACGATGAACAGCGACATTTATCCCTGATTGAGGAGATCACACAGCTTCTGGTCGTTCGCCTCAAAACGCACGGATGCACGCTGCCGGAAGAGCGCATCACAGAACTGTTGCTCACAGATATCACGCTCAATGCGCAGGGATTGACTGTGTGGCTCGATAGGAACCGCCCAAAACAGGCTTCTTGACAACCATATGAGATATTATTGACAATGAGGATTTACTCACCCCTTTTCCCTCCTGGGGGAGGAAGGGGGGGGGCACTGAGCCATACACTATACGAAGAGAACCTATTTATGATACAAATTGAACAATTTCACACATTAGCAGATTGGGGAAACCTGTAAACAGAACATTCCCGAACAAGGATTATTGATTGTTACACTCAGCCCGCAGTACCCTGCCAGCAAGAGCGTTGAGCGAGATTTTGACGCCTGGTATGCACAGCTTGCCGACAAGGAGGCATTACACAGCGTGAAAGTCGATGTGGTGAATACGCCTGAATTGAGCCGGCATCTGGCTGATGAATTACAGGTACGCCACGAATCGCCACAAGCAATCTGGCTGACAAAAGATTTGCATATTCATTGGCATGCCAGCCATCGTTCGATGTCAAACCGGGCCGTGAACCAACAACTTGACACGGTGTTAGAAAGACATCGTAAGCTTCAATCGGTTAGGTCATCCTGACCCACCCCTTGCCCCCACCCTGGAGGTGAATCCCTCTCCAGGGAGGGGGCAAGGGGTGGGTAAAACATGTGAAAGTATGGTACAATTCACTTAGGGAATCTATCATTCATGTCCTCTCAAAAACAAGTCACAAAAGCTGCCGGGGTCGTCGGGTTTGCGACCATTATCACCAGAATTCTCGGTTTCCTGCGAGATATGGTCATTGCGTTAAAATTCGGGGCAGGATTGGAGGCGGATGCTTACTTTGTCGCGTTTCGTATCCCCAGCATGCTGAGGCGCCTGGTCGGCGAAGGCGCTCTGACCGTAGCGTTTATTCCGGTGTTTGTCGAGGAACACCAGAAGAGTCCTGAACGAGCTTGGAAACTCGCCAATACGGTTCTCACGCTGCTATGTATCATTTTGCTGGCGCTCACGATGCTGGGAATGGCGTTTACGCCATATATTGTGAAGATCATCGCTCCCGGCTTTGACAAGATCCCTGAAAAATTCTCGCTGACTACCCACTTGACCCGTATCACCTTCCCCTACATTTTTTTTATCAGCCTTGCGGCTCTGGCAATGGGCATTCTCAATTCCCTTCAGCATTTTCTCTCATCGGCACTGGCCCCGATGATGTTGAATATCTCACTGATTGGTTGCGCGTTCTTTGTCAGCCCTCACCTTGAAACACCGGTTGTGGGGTTAGCAATTGGGGTGCTGCTTGGAGGAATCACCCAACTGGTGTTCCAGATTCCGGCTCTGCTGAAACGGGGCTTCCGGTATCGAATCTCTGTTGATTATACCAATCCTGCAGTTCGGAAAATCGGAATGTTATTGCTGCCGGCTTTTTTCGGACTCGCTGTTAATCAAATTTCGGTCTTTGTCAATACGTTGCTGGCCTCCTATCTTTCTGAAGGCAGCGTATCGTACCTTTTTTTTTCCTATCGGCTGACAGAATTTCCGCTGGGGATTTTCGGCATGGCGATTGCTACCGCTGTCTTGCCGACGATGTCGGCTCAATCGGCAAAAGGCAAGTATGAGGAGCTTGTCAGCACCTTATCGTTTGCGTTGCGATTAGTCCTGTTTATTACGATTCCGGCGATGGTCGGATTAATTGTGTTGCGGGTTCCGATTGTGACTCTCTTGTTCGAACGAGGGCGTTTCACACCTGATGATACGCTGGCGACAGCTCAGGCTGTGTTGTATTATACGCTCGGCCTTTCGGCAATCGCCGGAGGACGCATTATCGTGCCAGTGTTTTATGCGTTGAAAGATACAGCGACACCGGTGAAATGCGCGGCGGCGTCTGTTGGCTTGAATATTCTGTTCAGCTTGCTGCTGATGGGGCCGCTGCAGCATAATGGGCTTGCCCTGGCAACGACCTTGTCATCGTTTTTTAATTTCTTCTTACTCCTTTGGCTGCTGCGAAAAAGATTGGGACAAATCGGCTGGAGACATATCGCGGCGTCAGCAGGAAAAGTCGCATTATCCGCCGTGATTATGGGGGCCTGTTGCGCTCCTCTGGTTCGCATGGATTTGCCTGCTGCTGTCACTGTTATGGTCGGGGTTCTCATCGGCGTGCTCGTATTTCTGATCAGCGTCTGGCTGCTTAAAACCGAAGAACTCGAATTTCTTCGAACACTATTGATGAAACGTTACCAACGTAAAAGGTAAGGGAAGAGCATCAGGTTCTTTTCTCTCAACACATCTGCAGGAATTACGTTATGCATTCTTCTCTCAGAAATATTTTTGAGAACACACGGGTTTATCTATGGGCTCATTGTATCCTGGCCATCTGGATCTTTTTGTGTTTCATGGGGGGACTCAATAACTTTTTTGCCGGTGATGATTTTGATTGGCTTTTTGATGCGGTAAAATTATTCCATCATCCGTTCTCGATTTTTAAATTACAGGGTATTTTTGTACGGCCGCTGGAGACGCTCTTTTTTTTCTGTAATCTTGCTGTGGCCGGCGCTAACCCATTGTTCCATCATCTCGCGAGCCTTCTCGTTCATATCGCCAATGTCATCCTGGTCAGTTGTTTCATCAACTATGTCTGTAACAATCGACTGGCTGGCCTGATCGGAGCACTTTATTGGGGATTGAACTATAAGCACTCTGAAGTTGTCTTCATGAGCTATGCAATTTCTGATGCCCAGGTTCTTCTGATGTTTTTAGGAGCATTTCTCCTTTTTTTTCGACGACAGTTACTGTTGACAACGACTCTTTTTATGATAGGATTGCTGGCAAAAGAGAATGCTGTTGTGTTTCCTGGGATACTCTTTCTCTACATCTGTCTATGCAGAGAAGACCACCAGAGGCAGTGGCTGAAACGTACGACACCGTTATGGTGTGTCGCTTGTGGCTATTTGGTCATGCGATATTCTGTTTCTGCAGGAGGAGGGGGGTCGTCGTACCTCTCATTTACATGGGATGTTTTTCCGCATTTTTGGGAAAATCTACTTTCGCTTATAGGGCCGGATGCGACATTTGTGAAGCAAGTATGGTTCTCGACCACTGCGAATCTCCTGCCTGTATGGTTCGCCATCAGTTTATTTCTTCTCGCAGCGGTTGTGTGGTGGACATTTTCTCCCATCTATCGCTTTGGTTGCGTGTGGATTGGGGTAACAATGCTCCCCACGCTTTTCATTTTCTATCAAACGTCTCGCTATCGTTATATTCCGCTTGTTGGCCTCGCAATCCTGGTCGGCCAGGGAGTTTCCGAGCTTCTTATGTTTTTACATGAAAAACACGCCGTCAAAATTTGTCTGAAATGTGTGTATGGGACCTTTATACTTATACTGGGGTATTTTATCATCGGAATTTATGTTGAGGAGCAAGACTATGACTATTTTGGAGCGATGCATCGGCAGGCGGCTGAATCATTCCAACAAGATATACTCCCCCACATCGCTCAGGACAGGCACATAATGGCTGTTTTTTTCGATCAGGATAGCATGAAATGGTCAAAACTCCTCCAGCACCGATTTTCTTCAAAACCCTGGTACGTGCCTGCAACCTATAAATGGGTATATCGACGGCCCCATGGAGTGCTTGGTCTATCCAATACGTATGGGTTTGTCTCTTATTGCGCTTATAACTCCCAGACTGGCCAGCTTTTTGTTAATGTCCCATATAAGGAATATCAAGAAGACATGCTGGAAGGAAATTTTTATATTATCAACCATGATAGTAAGGCAAACACGTTCAGCTTGGGCGATGCTGTGCTCAAGAAAGATTTAATCGATTACAGCGGCGATCACGGTTTGTATCGTTTCTTACAGCCGGGACAATTTGATCCTACTGGTCAGGGAGGGCTCGATTTACACATTGCTTCAGAATATTGATAAAGCCTCCCATTATTGTGCTGCATAAGCAGTTATTTCACAATGTTCAGAATATCTTTGAATTGAGGGCCTTCGGCCAGGCGTAATAGTTCAAATAGTGCCATCTCTGTGCTGGTCAGCAGCATTCCGGCTTCTTTCATCCGTTCCAAGCCAATCTGTTTATTTTCGGGAGTTCGCGAAGAAACCGCATCTGTAACAATCTGGACCTCATATCCCATGTGATGTAAATCCATGGCTGTTTGATACACGCACACATGGGTTTCGATTCCGGCAAGCAGCAACTGTTTACGCCTAATATCTCTCAATTGCTGGACAAATTGATGCTGTCCGCAACAGCTAAAACAGCGCTTGACAATAGGCTGATTGTCTGTCAATAACTCCGTAAGCTCGGGGATTGTCGTGCCTAATCCATCCGGATTCTGCTCGGCCCAGAGGATGGGGAGCTGTAAAGCCCTGGCTCCTTTGACAAGCTGTTGAAGATGATCTAATACATGTTCTCGGTCATGCATGACGCGCATTAATCTGATCTGCACATCGATGAGAATAATTGCGGTATTTTTCAGGCTAAGCATAGAGATCTTTCCTTTTCATGGGAGAGAAATGAAACCTCACAACGATCCAGGTAAAAGGTTTTAGATGACAGCACTATTGATACCAGAATGACTTCTGACAGGGGTTCAAATCCTGTCGTGTCTATGCTGATGAATAATGCTGTATGATGAGAGAGCTGATCGAAAAATATTTTGATTGTAACTGGGTATGAGAATGAATAAGCAAGAAGAATGCCACTATATCAGGGGATGATGTTTTCCAGGTGTAACATGTTATAAATCAAGATGATAGAAGTAAAGATGAGTTCCGTTGGAGGAAGATACTTCAACGATTTAACGAAAATCTGTCAAAAAAGTCGATAGGCTTTTGTGAGCAGAACACTGTCTGCGCTCTACTTAAGGGGAGATGATGGAATTTAGAGGGATGTAAAAAAATCGACACTTTTTCAACGCATCTATCGTTTTACACGTATAACATCTTATATCTAAACAAATTAATGTGTATTTAGGAAAGTTGTATGCATGTAAATTTTTTCGACAGTACGCTGTCAGAATGGGGGAAGAACTGAGGAGCCTGGCACATGAACGTTTTGATACAACTTGTTTGGCAGCCTAAGTTTTGAAGTATTTTTCAGAATCACCTGCCGTGAGCCAAACGTTCGATCAGGAAGACTGGAAGTTTCGCCTCGGCCATTTTTTGTTGAGTTTTACGGAAATTATAAGGTAAACGTTTTACTTCTATTCGATGTTTCTCAGTATCGTATGTCGCAAAGGAGGTTTCTGGATTGCCATCACGTGGTTGTCCAACACTACCGACATTGACAATATATTTACATGCAGGTTTTACATCGAGAGAAAGTTTTGGTTTACGATCGTATGCGATATGCCCTGATTCATCTTGCTCGAAAAAGACAGGTTGGTGAGAATGTCCTATGAAACAGACATGTTCTTGTAAATGCTGTAAATAATATCGACCTTCAAGAGGGTTAAAAATATAATCCCAGCGTTCCGGGTTGAGAGGGGTCGAATGCACGAAGAGAATATCATCAAGAGAATGCTGAAATGGATATTGGCCTAAAATCTCAAGGTTCTCCTGCTTCATGACTTGCCGAGTCCACATGACCGCGAATTTTGCATATTTATTGAAATACGTAATGTCTGTTAATTCGAGTACGGCATGATCGTGATTTCCCATAATCACAAGATCTGCATACTGATCGACTAACTCAACACATTCATTCGGATTCGGCCCATACCCGACAACATCTCCGAGACAAATGACTCTATCCGGTTTGAACTTTTCCATTTGCCGCAACACAACACGTAACGCTTCAAGATTGCCATGAATATCTGAAAAGAGAAAGTATTTCACCTCTACTATCCGTCCTCTGCATCCAAGAAATATTACAGACTCACACAAGCTCTCATTCTTTATGGAAGTATCTACACATTCGGCATACAGGAAAGTCAATTTATTTTTTGTACTTTTTATATTTTCCCTCCATCATATGAACGATTGACAGAGCGCAAAAAATTATCTGTTGTATTTCCAGAAGGGGATAATAGCGTAAAAATGTTTATTTTACAATAGTGTCTTAATTGTGAACGTGTAAAGATTGACGAAGTTTACTAATCGCATTTTCCTTAATTTGACGCACACGTTCACGAGTAATTCCAAACCCTTCTCCGATTTCTTTGAGTGTTTGAGGCTCTTGATCGTACAGACCATAATATTTCTCGATGATCGTGCGTTCTCGCTCATTGAGGTCTGACAAACCCCGATAGACAAAATCTTGCTCCATCTTTTGCAGCACAAGGCGGTCCGGGCGGCGTTCTTCATCTTCAGAGATAAAATCAAGAAACGAGGTAGAGCCATCATCAGAAACTAATGGAGCATCGAGCGACAGATACGGGTAGCTTGCATTCAGTTTCCGTTTGATTTTTTCAATTTCCTGCTCAATATGACGAAGGGTTTCGCTGTGCGTGTCATGCTGCCGGAGATCGCTTGATAATTGAGTCAGCTTTCGATTTTGCTTTAATAAAGCTAACACCCGTTTGATAGGGATTCTCACGATTTTCGATTTATCGGCAAGGGCCTGAAAAATTTGGCGCTTAATCAACCAACTCGCATAAGAAGAAAACTTTACACCACGGGTCTCATCAAACTGCTCGATTGCATTGATCAATCCGATATTCCCTTCGTTGATTAAATCGGAGAGAGGAAGACCGAGGTGCTGATATTTTTTAGCGATGCTGACAACAAAACGCAGGTTTGACGTCACGAGTTGTTCTGCTGCTTTTCTTGAACCGTTTCGACGTTTTTGTATTAAAGACACTTCATCAGCGTGTGACAGAAGTGGATAATTCCGAATATCTCGCAAATATGGAGTCAATGTTGTACTCGTCATAGTTCCTTATCCTCTTTGTGGAATATTCAAAAAAAGACCTTTTTAGTCCTTAAAAAAAGCCACAAAAAAAACATCCTGTTGAAAACCTCAACAACATATGCTACGAATCATTGCAGGGAAACGATTTGAGGGTATCGCGAAAAAAAGAGGAAATTGAGGTATGTTATATATTCACCCCCCTTCCCCTTATACCAAAACATGTCCCTTGTAATAAAGTAAGACAATTTCTTAATTCCCATAGCAATACATGCATTTTTCATGCCAACTTTGATATGTGGGGTAAAAAGAAAAGGATAGGCCTTTTCAAGAGGGGAACGGGAGAGCTCTGGCTGTTCAATTGAATTCTGTAAACCTCTGTAACATTTTATTGCAGTGTAAAAATGTGTTACAGTCAGGATGTTACACTAAACTGTTTGGCATATCATCATTACAAAAGAAATGGCTGGGACGCAACAAGCGCCGAAGCACTCACTACGCCCTTACAAGTGAGTGGTCGCAAGGGAATCTTCATTGCTCATTTCCAAAAGGATGTAAAAAGATCCCGTTCGCGACATGCCGCCTGTTCTCTCCCTGTTGCAAAATTGTGCCCATTCGTGCAACACATTCGCGGAGCAATTGTGCAGAAGTTCTGAGGTAGATGACAGATTAAAAGAAACTTTGAGGTACCTGAACGATATCTTGAGGTTGGATAAGTTCATTTGATTTGGCGCGGTGCTCCACCTGTTTGCCGTTTTCTTCGCGCAAAATTTTGACTTTTCCTTTCGAAGCCTTTTCCGTAAATCCCCCCGCCACCGAAATCGCTTTTGTGACAGTCATGCCTTCTTCCAATTTATAGGTGCCGGGTTTTTTCACTTCTCCCATTACAAAGAAAAATTCCGCGCGAGGTTGGTAGATAACATCCCCGTCACGAATCATCAGCTCCTCTGAGCCTGCCGGAGCTTTCAAAATTTGCTGAATATTGAGGATAAATTTTCGCTGTACCCCATCTTCTTTGCGTAATAACTCGAGTTTTTGGGTATCAGCATTCTGAGTGGGACCGCCGGCAATACTAATTGCCTCAAGAATAGTTGTTTCGTGTTCGAGAGGATAAGACCCAGGTTTACCCACTTCGCCAAAGACCGAAAACAGACTGGCTTTCGGGACATAGACCGTGTCGTTATCCTGCACCTCGATATTTTTTTGGATATTGCCCGCTAGTAAGGCTTGCAGTCCGATACGAATGAGTTGGCTGTTTTCACTATCGAGACTGGTCGGTTGCGAAGCCGCTCCTTCTATGGGGCGAACGATAATGATTTCCTGGCCAGCATCGTTGGTCACTCCACCGGCTTTTGAAATCATTTCAAGGAGCGTATCGGTTTTTGAAAGATAATAGGCCCCCGGTTTGGTGACTTCCCCAAGGATGAAGACTTTTTTACTTTTGAATTCCTGAACGGTAATCGTGACCTGGGGATTGACAATATAGTCTTTATCAAGCAGTCTGGCAATTTTATTTTCAAGCTCTCCGACAGTGAGCCCCCTGGCCTTAATCCTTCCAATAAGGGGAAACGAAAAGTTTCCATCCGCTGAAACGGTGACCACTCGCTTTAAATCATCATGATCCCAGACAGTGATACTCAGGACATCTTCAGCGCCAATTTGATAATTTTCTTGTGTGCCCTGGCCCAGGGAAATTATCGGGACGAGAAAACAGAGGCACAATCCGATGCTTAACACATTGAGCACAATTCTGCTAGACCATACTCTTGATACATTTTCATTCTTTCTCACAACGCTCATCCTGTCTCCACCGTTTCATCGAAAGAGATTGCCACTCCCGGGTTTCGTAAGTAATGATACTACACACTTCTCATCAGAGTGGCCACCCCTGCCAAGAGTTTCTTCCCTGACAGGGATATGTATCCTTTCTTCCGAAATTATATACTACATTAATCCTTTTATGCTCATAAAAGCGCTATGGTTTGTGTATGTGAGACCATCGATGTTAGAGTCACGGTTGTCATACCGATAGCCTGCTCCAAGAGAGACGAATTTGTAGAATTTATATGCAATGCCGAATTCTCCTCGGATTTTGTTATCCTCTCGGTCATCGTTATCTTCAGGGTAAGCATCCTGGCTTAAGAGCACGTTGGCTGATAATGATAGATTCGGAAGAGTTGCAAGAGCATGTGTGATCGTGCCGCCAAAACCTGTCGTCATGTAATAGGCCCCGTTATATGCCGTCTGATCGGACACTGTGCTATCATGATAGTCGCGAAATACTTTCAATGACCAGAAAGAATTTTCGGCATATTCACTTCTGATTTCTCCGTTGACATAAAAATCTGTCGCATCATCAATGTCGTCAGTATCAAATTCTCTGCGTGCTGCCCCGACTTTCATCGTCCCGGTCGTACTCTCTGTCGCCTCATATTCTATACCGGTGTAGCCTCGATATTCCGTACTGTCATAAAACGGTTCCTGCCGGCTGAACGTCACATAATCTCCTCCTAACAACACAGAAACCTTCGGCTGAATTCGATAAAACCCCACGAGTTTAATTTCATGTGTGTCGATGTCATCGACTTCAAACTCCGAATCATCATAACTCCGAAACGCGCCGTCATACTGAAACTCGATTTTGTAACGATCTGCAAAGTTATACCCCGCTAATACAAGCAGATCGTGCTGTTTATAATCATTACGGGTATCACCGATGAAATCCGGCGGATTTGATGTGATGCTGAGGGCATACCCGCCTTTAAACAGCCATCCTGACGCCAAATTATACTGTACATGTCCGCCAAGGCGCTGATCGACCGTATTCAACTCGCTGTCAGGGTCGATCGACGAATCACCATCATTGCCATATATCCGGATATCGGCGCGATAATCAAGCACGGCCTGAATTGCAGGATTTTGTGTCGTGGGATATTCGAAGTGAATACCAGGACTGATCACCGTGATAAAATCACTCTCTTCATCATCTTCCATCCGATAAATATTTGATTGATATTCTCCCCGGACTTCTAAAAACGGATTAATTTGAGATTGGCCCACCCATAACGCATAGCCGGGAGAACCAGCTACACAGACCATACACAAGGCGATCCCAAGTACTTTCATGGATAACGATCGCCATACAAATCTGTTTCTTTCGTGTAATTCCTTCATTGATATATCCCCCTTCTTCCAAAATTCTGGCGATGTTGGAATTATTCTCTGGACAAAGATCAGCTTAATATCCCCATTTTTGTAGTACAAATATCACGCAGTGTCAAGAAAAAAGTTTGCATTTGCGATGAGGAAGCCTGAAATTTATGAGGAATTTCTCGTTTCTGGCATGAAGAATTACTTGACAACAGATATTATATAGTATATGTACAATTGATAATGTCAAGTGTGTTTAAGGATTATATGACCATACAACACGGCTAAAAAGCCGTTGAATGACAAGGGGGAATGGCACCATGAAGGCAAAACGTCGATATGTATGTAGAAAGCCCCTATACAAGTCTGTTCTCGTGATTGCCTTGTTAGGAGCTGTAGTGGGAGTACCAGTCTGGTTGGAAGCTGCACTTGCCCCGCAAGCGATACAAGGCTCTGTAGAAGTTTTACTCCAAGGAGAACCGAACTGGAGGCCTTTAACGTCAGGAGTGACTTTGGATGAAGGCGATCAAGTCCGAACTGGCCTTGGAGGCTCTGTTGAGTTGTGGCTTGAAGATGGCAGTGTGTTTACGATTGGTGAAGACACAAAGCTGACTCTGAGTGAACTGGATGTGTCATCCGATCGACAAACTCGAGCTGCCCGTGTGAAACTGTCCTGGGGAACGATTACAGCCAAAATTACCAAATTAGGCATGATAAAGAGCGTGTGTGAGATTGAGACTGATACGGCTGTGGCAGGTATTAAATTTTCTCAAGTGACTGTTTTCAGAGCCAAAGATGGGAATGAGCCGGATAAAATTTTCGCAGAACAAGGTCTGGTAGAAATTCAGCAGATCGCTGAGGGGATGATCGATATTTCTGCTTTGCTCGATGGTGAGGAAGGCCTGCATTTTACGCTGGATTCTCCGGGATCTGCTGTGAGCCTCAATGTACAAGGGCTTCTCCGAAAGGTGACGCTTCTCAGCGACACACTTCTTTCTGATATTCGAGGGTTAGTCGGGATGAAGGATAATTTTTTGAAGATCGACAACCTTGGGGAAACAGCGACAGCAGTAAGCATCCAAAACAATGTAATGATTGTTGAGCCGGAATCGCAAGCGACAGTGGGGATTCCTTCTGATCTGATGCTGCTCATTGAAACAACCAAAGGAGCTTTTACCTTTCAACAACGCAAGCCTCTGGGAGAGGCTATCATCACAGTCTTTAATGTTGCCGGAGAAGTCTCCTTAAACGGAGAGTCTATAGCACCGGGAGCATTTCAATCCGCTCCGCTTGATGGAGAGGGACAAGTTCGAACTCTACAGCAGAATCAACAACAGATCCTGAAAGAGGAAATCAGCCGTTCGACTGACGAAGAGACGCCTGTTGAGGCAGAAGGAGTAGTTTCTGACTCTGACGGCGGTGGAATCGCGGAAACCCCGGCCCCAACCCCAACAGTTGAACCGACAGTTGAACCGACAGTTGAACCGACAGTTGAACCGACAGTAACCCCTGAGCCGACTCCAACCCCGACTCCAACTCCAACCCCTCAACAACCGGCGCCATCCCTGACACCGGCAAGTCCGACTCTACCTTAAGTCATTCTCTTATTAAAGTCTGGGCAAAAAAACAGGCGTTCTCATCTGAGAACGCCTGTTTTTTTGTCCCCTCCTTGCTTAGGAGTGTTAGAGTCCTTCCTCACCCAGGTATAAACGTCGAACCATCTCATCCTCTTGAAGATTTTTGGCCGTATCGTGAAGCACAACTTCGCCAGCCTGCATCACATACCCACGATTAGCGATTGAAAGTGCTACCTGGGCATTTTGTTCGACAAGCAGAATCGTCATGCCTTGCTTGTTGATTGTCTCGATAATATCAAAGATCGCATCTACCAATAAAGGAGCCAGCCCCATTGACGGTTCATCGAGTAGTAATATTTGAGGCTTCGACATCAAGGCTCGCCCGATTGCCAGCATTTGCTGTTCTCCGCCTGATAAGGTTCCGGCAACCTGCCACTCTCGTTCTTGCAAACGGGGGAATAAGTCAAAGACATATTCCATATCTTTCTTCATGGCTTTAGGGCCGTCTGTTCGAACGAACGCGCCCATTTCAAGATTTTCCGCCACCGTCAGCCTGGAAAAAATTTTTCGTCCTTCCGGCGATTGGGAGATTCCTTTTGTCACGATCGCATGCGCGGGAAGCTGGTCGATCCGTTCGTTCTCGAGAACGACTTCACCTTGCTGAGGAGAAAGAATCCCGCAGATCGTATTGAGCGTCGTGCTCTTTCCTGCTCCATTACTGCCGATTAACGTTACGATTTCTCCTTCTTCAACCGACAATGATACGCCTTTGAGCGCCTCGATATTTCCATAAAATGTGTGAATATTTTTAACGTCTAATTTAGCCATGAATGGAGTTTTATGTGTTGAAGTGGTTCGGTGGTTAAGTGGTTAGGTGGCTAAGTGTGTTTATATCCATCGAAAACCACTCAATCACTTAACCACCTAACCACTATGTCCGCTTTTTCCCTGAATAGGCTTCGATCACCTGCTCGTTACTCTGGACTTCTGCCGGAGTGCCCTCAGCGATTTTTTTACCGTAATCCAGGACAATGACCTTATCTGAAATATTCATGACCACTCGCATATCGTGTTCGATGAGCAGGATTGTAATGCCGAGTTCTTTGTTTAAACGAGCGATCAATTTTATGAGATCGAGCGTTTCCTGGGGATTCATACCGGCAGAAGGTTCATCCAGGAATAAGAGTTTCGGTTCTGTCCCAAGCGCTCGGGCAATTTCAAGACGGCGCTGCTCTCCGTAAGGCAGGTTCTTGGCCAGAACGTCTTCATGCTGATGAAGATTAACCTGTTTGAGCAGGTCATACGCTCGCTTATGAATTCGTCTTTCTTCTGCAACAGTTTTTTTATTTCGGGACAGAGCTCCCCATATACCGGCATTCATGCGACAATGTTGACCGACCGCCACATTTTCAAGGGCAGTCATATTGGCAAATAGCCGAATATTTTGAAAGGTGCGTGCAATGCCAAAACGGGTAATGTGTTCGGGACGTGAACCAACCAGTTCTTGTCCGTCAAAAAAAATGCTGCTGCCTTCGGAAGGGGTATAAAACCCGGTCACCACATTGAAGAATGTCGTTTTTCCTGCGCCATTCGGTCCGATCAGGCTTACGATGCGTCCTTGTTCAACGGTAAAGTTCAGATCTGACAAAGCTGTCAGACCACCAAATTTCATTGTCAGGTTTGCTGCTTGTAATAAATTCATAAAATACGTGTCAATGCTTAATGATCAATTGTTTTGGTTATATCAGCCTTCACGATTGAATTCAAGTTTGCGACGTGCTGACGGAATGAAGCCCGTCGGGCGGAAGCGCATCATAATAACGAGTAAAAACCCGTAAGCGAGTAACCGATATTGCTGCACTTCTCTCAAGACTTCAGGCAATCCCATCAAAATGATCGAACCGAGAACAACACCCGGAATACTTCCCATGCCTCCAATCACGATCAGGCATAAGACGTTAATTGAGACAAGCAATGAAAAGTCAGCCGGAAAGATTGTTCCCTGACGGGATGCAAAAATCGCTCCGGCAGCCCCGGCAAAGGATGCGCCAATCGCAAACGCGAGGAGCTTATACTTTGTCACATTGATGCCCATAGCACGCGCGATATCTTCATCTTCCCGCATCGCAATCCAGGCTCGTCCCATACGGGAATTATTGAGCCGGTCAGCTACAAAAATAGCCACAATACATCCGACCAAAATCAGGTAATAGAAATGAATAGGATCTTTAAACTGGATCGAGAACAAAGCCGGCGCTTTCCCGGTTAATCCCTGGGGGCCGTTTGTGACGCTGTCCATATTATTCAGCACTAAGCGCACGATTTCTCCGAACCCCAGCGTGACGATCGCCAAATAGTCCCCACGAGTTCGTAAAACCGGAATCCCTAATAACGCGCCAACGAACAAGGCGACCAGTATACAGATCGGCAACAGCAGCCAAAAGACATTTGTATAGGATTGGGCTGGGTCTGGAACAAGGAATCTGACCAGCAAGACGTATGTATAGGCGCTGATTCCATAGAAGGCGGCATATCCAATCACCAGGAGTCCTGCAAAGCCGACCGCAATATTCAGGCCAACCCCCATCAGGACATAAAGCCCGACGATAAACAGTACCTGTGTCCAGTACGACCCGACAATCAAGGGAAGTACCAGGAAGATTGCTAACAGGAGTATCGTCTTTACTTGCGATGGAAGCGCATGATACGCTTTCACGATAGGGACATTCTCTAATTTTGAAAAAACACTCATTATCTCTTTTTCTGCTCCTTTAGTTTATACAGAATACGCTTTCTCTCACGTCGTATTACATCTTTTTCGTCGCCAGCACTTCACCCATAATTCCTGTCGGCCTGAAAATCAGAACGAGCACGAGCAGGCTGAAGGCAATGACATCTTTATATTCTGCCGGCATAAACTGCGCCCCCAGGGCTTCAGCGATACCAAGAAAATAGCCGCCGAACATGGCTCCCGGAATATTTCCGATCCCCCCGAGTACGGCAGCGGTGAAGGCTTTCATTCCTGGCAGAAACCCCATCATATGGTTAATCTGCGTGTCCCGCAAGCCGACCATTAATCCTCCGGCACCGGCCATTCATGAACCAAGCAGAAAGGTCGTGACAATAATTTTATTGACGTTGATGCCCATCAAAGAGGCGGTATCCCGATCCTCAGCTACCGCTCTGATCGCCTTGCCGGTTTTGGTTTTCTGAATGATCGTATAGAGGGCCGCCATCATGACAATCGAAAGCAAGATGATGAGCATGCCGATATTTTCGAGCGCAATACCTCCTGGAAGGAGGATAGAGCCTTTCACAAGCGCAGCTTCCGGATAATATTTGATTCGGCCCGACGTAATCAGCATCATGACATTCTGAAGAAAAATTGATGCTCCAATAGCACTAATCAGTAGCGTTAAACGCGGGGCCTCGCGTAAGGGGCGATAGGCTGCACGTTCTGCAAGAAGGCCTACGCAGGCGGATACAGCCATGGCAATCAAGAGAACCGCTCCAAAGGCTAACACCCAGGGGATTGGTAATTTCCCCGAGGCGCTCAGGGCTGAAAACGCAAAAAACGCTCCATACGCTCCGAACATAAAAATTTCGCCATGTGCAAAATTGATCATAAACATAATGCCGTATACAAGTGTATAACCCACGGCGATCATCGCATACACTCCACCGAGTGTCACTCCATTAATAAGCTGCAAGATGATCTGTCGGAAAGCCTGCTGCATCGCAAAAGTCCGCGATTCTGATGTTGTCCGGAATAATTGCTGCTCTCCATCGCTAAACGTACATTGCAGAATGCCTTTGTCGTTACGGAATAAGGCTGGTTCTATCGTATCCTGTCCTTCTGGGATCTCGACAGCTTCATCCATCAATGCCCCTGGGAAGAGCGTCATCTGCCCCTGAGCGGAACCGAACAGCTCATGCTCACCTTCAAGGTGAAATGTCACAATATTTGTCTCTGCCGAGATCGAAAAATCAGTGGCGCCGACAGCGATGAGAAGATTCTGAAGTTCTTCCTCTTCCCACACAAACGGCTGAGGCTCGGAGGATTGAATAGAGAATTGAAGCAGGAATAAGGCGCAGAGAATGCCTGCGATACTCAAAATGATTTTAAATACGTTCACGCTTTTTTTGGTATCCACTCAAAAAACGTCATGCGTAAGATTCTGTCTGCTTTTGACGAGTAGAGAGGAGAGGACACTCCAGATATTTGCAGTAATCCCTCCCTCGACCGTGTCTCGACCTGACAATCTTAAGCATCACGCTCTATCATGCCGTGTTTACTCTTGTCCCGGAGCGATGATAAACTCTTTATTCTCCACTTTCCACACAATCACTTCACTTAAGGAATCTCCAGTGTCTGTGAAACCTACTGTGCCGGTCGCGCCCTGAAATCTGTTACTCCGAACAGCGTCAGCCAGCGCTTTTTTCCCGATCACGAGGCTGCCGTCATCCTGGATTTTTCCAACCTTTTCGATGGCTAACAAAATGGCATTCGTTGCATCGTAGGATTGGGGGGAAAACACAACAGGCGGATTGCCTGCCCATTCTTCGAACCGTTTAGACCAGGCTTCGAATTCTTCACTGGCCGGACGAGCAAACGTGACATAAGCTCCTTCAGAGGCTTCCCCTGCGCCCTCGATGAAATCGGGCACGCTGTAACACCCATCGTCACTGATGAACAGAGCCTTTTTGATGCCGACATCCCGCATTTGGCGAGCGATTAAGGTGCCTTCAGCAGCCATGCCGCCAAAATATACAGCCTTCGGTTTCATCGGTTTTATTTTGGTGAGAATCGGACGATAGTCTTTGTCACCGCGAGTCACACCCTCGAAGGTCACCACTTTTCCGCCAAGTTCCTCAAACGTACTTTTGAAATTTTCCGCGATCGGTTGACCGTATTGGCTCTTATCGTGTATCACGGCAGCAGTCTTTAATTTCAAGACCTCTCTTGCATAACGGGCTCCCACTTTTCCTTGAATCGCATCGTTAAAGCAGGTACGGAACACATTCTGCATTCCGCGTGCGGTATATTCGGCAGCCGTTGATGATGGAGAAATCATGATATAGCCATTTTTCTCAAAGGTCTTTGAGGCCGGAATACTACCGCCACTGCACATATGGCCGATGATACCGACAAACAATGGATCGGCGCTGAATTTTTCGGCGATTGCCATAGATGGCGACCCTTCGCATTGGTCGTCTTCGACGAGCAATGCGACTTTGAATCCCAGGACCTCATGACCTTTATCTTTGAGAGCCATCTCGACGCCGTCCTGTTCATCCAGCCCGAGGTTTGCATAATCACCGGTCAAAGCTGCCGAAAAACCCAAATGAATCGGTTTGCCTTTCGGAATCGTGATCGTTCCCCATTCATCTTCAGCAAATGTAAAAGTTCCCAGAAGTCCGAACGCTAACATTGTGAGAATCACAAACATTTTTTTCATAAATCGTACCCTCCTACAACGTCATACACAGTTTCGGATGGGTCGCAGAAACCGAAACGCCCCATCCCTCTATTGAAGATGCGCTTACAAACAGAAGCCCATCCGAAAAATTTTTTATAAAAATTGTCAAGACAAATTTGTTATTTTTCATCTGTGCCGCAAAGCCACAAAGAAATAACCCGTGCCTTTGTGGCAAAACACAATGAATTATTTCACAGAAATCACTTGCCCATCTGTAATGGTTTGCAAATCGTGCGGAGTTAATTTGAACACAGCATGTGGTGTGCCGGCGGCCGCCCAGATTTCTTCATATTGCAGTAAATCCTCATCGAGATAGGTTTCCAGCTTTTCAGCATGGCCTAACGGCGGAACCCCGCCGATGGCAAATCCGGTTTTTTCGCGCACGAAATTCGCATCGGCTTTTTTTATCGGCTCGTTCGCAAATTCTTTCAAGGCTTTTTCATTGACTCGATTGGCCCCGCTTGCCAAAACAAGGATTGGCTTTTGAGACTGTTTGCCTTTAAATATTAAGGATTTGACGATTTGTTCCACCTGACAGCCGACGGCTTGAGCCGCTTCTTGAGCGCTGCGGGTGGAATCGGGAAGTTCGACGACCTGGCAGGAAACATCAAAAGCACGTAATGCCTCCTGAATTTTTTGAGCACTTGCGCTTAATGTCGTTGACATAGACACACTCCTTATACATACAAATCTAGGTATCCTCAATCAGTTGTGCGGACGTGAATCCTTTTAAATCCTGGCAGGGCAGGGTTGTGATAGATCTCATCGAGGATACCTATATGAAACACGAGATGAATTGATATTTTGTCGGAAAAACACTCGAGTGGCTCTCTTACTTCATGGAAGTTACATGATAAAGAACCTTACGGCTGTGATGTAAAAAATCATAAGTCTTCTTGTCAAATAAAGAAACCATCGAATGACAGAAATTTTTTGTCGGAAATATTGCTTGACCCTGACTCCTTCTTTTTGCATACTCTACTCTGCGTCATTATAAAATTGTAAATTGTGCGGGCGTCACGAGCAAAGACAGAGAGGTAGAGAACAGATCTTAGACGTTGGGCTGTCAATTCGTGTCATTCGTGAAATTCATGACACCAAATACCAAACACCATGAAAAAAACCGGAATAGATTGGAAAAATTTAGGCTATGGCTACACACAAACCGATGTAAGCTACATCTCGTACTGGAAAGAAGGCGGATGGGATGAAGGTGTACTGACTCCAGAGACGACAGTCACAATTAGTATAGGCTCAACAGCCTTGCATTACGGCCAGGAATGTTTCGAGGGATTAAAGGCCCAAAGGGCCAAAGATGGGGGCATTCTCCTTTTCCGTCCGGATCAGAATGCGAAACGCCTGAATAACAGCGCCAGAGGTATTCTTATACCGGAAGTCCCGGAAGAAATGTTCATCAATGCCTGTCTGCAAGTGGTCAAGGCTAATCAACGTTGGGTTCCGCCTTATAGAACAGGCGCGTCGCTCTATCTCCGCCCGTTTCTCTTCGGTCATGGCGATAATCTCGGAGCAAAGCCTGCGGATGAATACATGTTTTGCATCTATTGCTCCCCGGTCGGCCCTTATTTTAAAGGTGGTTTAAAGCCGATCCATCTTTGTGTCTCAAACGATGATCGGGCTGCCCCGCGTGGCACTGGCGCGTTAAAAATCGGCGGAAACTATGCCGGAGGACTGAGAATCCGCTCTGAAGCCAAGAAAGCCGGTTTTGACGATTGCCTTTTTCTGGATGCCCAAACTCGAACGTATATCGATGAACTCGGGGGCGCAAATTTTTTCGGCATTACAGCGAATCGAAGGTTGGTCACGCCGCAATCTCCTTCGATCCTGCCCAGTATTACTCGGCGTTCCGTGATGGAGATTGCAGACACCTATCTCGACATACCTTCCGAAGAACGGCCGGTTCCGATTACGGAAATCGACGAATTCGTCGAAGCCGGGGCTTGTGGTACTGCTTCGATTATTGCTCCGATTGGGAGTATTTTTTATGAAGGAACACGTCATACGTTTTACGGAAATGGTCAGGACGTCGGCCCAGTCACACAACAGTTATATGACACTCTAACTGCCATCCAATGCGGCGATCATGATGCTCCGGAGGGATGGATGGTGGAAGTCTGAGCATCCCGGACTGCGTCATCATGGGGTGCGTGGTGCCGAGAGGCGATGTGAGAAGAAATGAGTAACTCGTGACGACGCTCCGCGTCGTCACGAGACTAGCAGGAGGCCGAAATCATGGAAGAGGCAGTACGTGAAGAGGAACAGCAGCAGGAAACTCATCAGACAGCGGAAAAACAGCTTGAAGGCGGTTCTTATGAAATCATCCGCAAACGTCTGCTGACTCTGGGCAGCGATCTGCTCGAGCGTATTAATAAGATGAACGACCGGCGCAAAGAGGTCTTCGGTGCGCTGGTCAGCAAGGTCTTGCGCTCCGACCGCATTATGACGCGCAACAATTGTATTCCTCGTGACATGGTGTCGGTCGGAAATCGACTGATTTTCGGCTACAACGTCTTTATCGGCCTCAAAAAAGAGTCGCATATCTCCGACGTGTTCAGTGTTTATGAGATGAAAAACGATCGTTTCGAGGAAGCTGGCGACGGGTTTCTCAGCGATCCCCAGTTCCTCAAAGATTTCCGCAGTCAATACGTCTATTATAAAGATACCCGTTTTGCCACCTTCCAGCGCAAAGGTTCGACCTTGCTCATGGTCTTTCAGGTCGGCAATAATGTCTCGGATGTCAAGGTTTTCAAATGGCATATCACAGATGATGGCAGCCTGACCTACGTCGATAGTCGCTCCGACCGGGAATACAGCTACCCCGATCAGCACGATTTCGCCTGGAATCGCAGTACGCGCGACAATTTTGTCTATGGTACACATCCCCATGTCTCGATCGAAGACCGCGTATTCGTCGAAACTGTTGGCGGCGATTTAACAATTAAAATCGAAGATAACACTGAAAGTGGCGAAGGTATCTACAGCGAACCGGTCGAGAATGCTCTGCAAAAATTGGAAGATGCCGAAATCTATTACGCCATCATGGGGTCGATTATTCTGCTGAAAATCCTGCCCTATCAGGAAGAGCAGTACCGCTACATTATTTTCGATGAGAAACGGCAGGTTGCAACCCGCGTTGACGAATTGGCGCTGGCGGCAGTGCGGCTGCCCGAAGATGACGGCCTGATCTTCCCGGGAGGCTATTATCTGCTCGATCAGGGGTATAAAGCCTTTAATATCCGCACCGAGGGTATGAAATTTCTCAAAATGCTGCCTTCCCCCAATGGCGAGGATTATCTGCACGTGTTCTATCACGAAGTGTCCGGCGAATATATTCTGCTGCAATATAATCTGATCAACAAACAAGTCGAGAGTCCGATCACCTGTCACGGATTTGCTTTGTACGACGACGGGACGATGGTCTTTTTCAAAGCCGGACAGGAAGCGCAGAAAAGTCATGCGATCCAGGTCTGGCAGACTCCCTTTGTCTCGGATATGACCGTGGTCGCGATCGACGACAACAATTACATGGCTCGCATCGGCAACAGCGAGCTTGTTCGGGGCATTTCGGAACTACGTTCGATTTACAACCTGATTCGCAGCGAACATATATACCTGGGATTGTATCATGAGATCCTTAATAAAGTGACAGGCGTGCTCGACATGTATTATTGGATGGACAGTCTGGAAGTTTTCGATCCTCACGATTCGCTGACCAAAATCCGCAGCACGGCGAAATCCGCGATCGACGAATATGAAAAAGTGGTGCAGATTCGTCAGAAGACAGAAGAAAAACTGCGAGAGGCGGAATGTGGCGTCGAACAGCTCATCAGTTCCATTTCGACCCTGGCATTCGACAGCGTTGAAAAATACGTCGATGCCCTGTCTCAGCTTCAAATCCGACGCGGTGAAATCATCTCGCTGAAAGAATTGCGTTATGTTGATCTTGCCCGTGTAGAACAGCTTGAAACGGACGTTTCCGAGTACTATGATCGCTATTCCAACGGCTGTATCGATTTTCTGCTGCGCGAAGATGCGCTGATTCCTTTTACTGAGACACTCGATATTATCTACAATCGGATACCCTCCCTCACGAAAAGCATTGAAATGGAGGAGACCGGTCAGGAACTGGACGGGGTCAACAACAGCCTCGATCTCTTGACAGAACTCGTCAATACCCTCAAAATAGACGATGCCACCCAGACCGCTCGTATTATCGAGAATCTGTCGACCATTTACTCGCGCGTCAATCAGCTCAAGGCCGTGTTTAACAAACATCGTAAATCCTTGACTTCACAGGAAGTGCTGCTGGAGTTCACGGCTCAATTTAAGTTGATCAATCAGACCGTCACCAATTTCCTCGATCAGGCGTCAACTCCTGAAAAATGCGAAGACCTGTTGACAAAGGTCATGATCCAGATCGAGGAACTGGAAGGTAAATTCTCCGATTTCGACGACTATCTCGAAAAGCTCGCAGCCAAACGGGAGGAAGTCTACAGCACCTTTCAGAACAAAAAAGTTCAGCTCGAAGAAGCGCTGAATAAAAAGACCAATCGCCTGCTCGAATCAGCCAATCGCATTCTCAACGGCATCTCGAACCGTCTCAGCACCTTGAAGTCGATTGAAGAGATTAACGGCTACTTCGCATCGGATCGCATGGTGGTCAAAACCCGCGAGATCGTGTGGCAATTGTTCGATTTGGGCGACAGCATCAAAGCCGAAGATATTGCCGGCCGCTTGAAAAGCTTGCAACAGGACGGTATCCGTCAGCTAAAAGACCAGATCGACCTCTATGACGGAGGCGGCGATCTGATCCGCCTCGGCAATTTTCAGTTTACGGTTAACCGCCAGAAATTTGGTTTGACCACTGTCCAACGCGAAGGTATTATGGCGTTCCATCTGACCGGCACGGAATTTTTTGAGCCGATTACGGATGAAACCTTTCAGGCGACACACGCCTTTTGGAATCAGGATTTGGTCAGCGAAACCGATGCAATTTATCGTGCCGAATATCTGGCCTACAAATTTCTGCTTGATCGCCGCCAACAGCTTAACGAACTGATACAAGAACCGGAGCGTCTATTTGATGCGGTACGCGAGTTCATGACCCCGTTTTTTGACGAAGGTTATGAAAAAGGCGTACACGATCGGGATTGCGCTACAATCCTCCAGACACTCTATCCGGTCTACCAACAGGCCGGAACCCTGCGCTTTCATTCTAAAACACGAGCCTACGCCGCAATTTTCTGGCTCTATTCACCGGAAAACAAGCAGAAACTCCATTTGCAGTATAAAATCAGATCTCTCGGTCAGTTGTGCAGCATGGCTGAGGGGAAGGGACCGTCAGTCTTGAACCCGCATTACCGTCTTCAGTTGCAAAATTTGGTTGATGGTTTTTTTCACAACTTAGAGTGGGAAACCGAGGAGAAGTACCTGCGTCAGGTTCCCGATTACCTGCTGGAAGAATTACAGGATGGGGACGACGCATTCGCCGTTGACAATGACGCATACGAACTCTGCAAAGGCTTTAAAGAGTTTCTGGTCGTCCAGAATGTCGAACGTGACTTTGTCGAGCTGCTCAAGTCTGTCGATGAGGATCTGGCCAGCCGACTGTCAATGATTCAGGATTGGTTGGGCTATTTTTTCCAGACTCAGAACGGCAAATACGACCCGGCCTTTCTGCTCGAGGCTGCCACGATTGTGCTGCGCGGCTTTGTCTGCCAAAAATCGGTTGAACCGATCGAAACTAAATGCGTGATTGAGAATCTGCTCGGCGATCATCCCGCCATGCAAGACAGCAAGCGCGAAATTGACTTGAGCGAATTTCTGCTCGATCTGCACGAATTCCACCACCACACGGTTCCACAGTACCGTTCGTATCAGAAGTTGAAACGGCAGTTGGCCGAAGACAAACAGGAAGAGATGCGTTTGTCGGAATTCACGCCGCGTATTTTGACGACCTTTGTGCGCAACAAACTGATCGATCGGGTCTATCTGCCGCTTATCGGCGCGAACCTCGCTAAACAGATCGGCGCCTACGGCGAGGGCAAACGTACTGATCTGATGGGGCTGCTGCTGCTGATTTCTCCCCCAGGTTACGGCAAAACCACCTTAATGGAATACATCGCCAACCGTCTGGGGCTGATTTTTATGAAAATCAACGGTCCGGCGATCGGGAATCAAGTCACATCCCTCGATCCCTCTGAAGCCACAAACGCGACTGCTCGCGAAGAAGTGCAGAAATTGAACCTGGCCTTTGAAATGGGCAGCAACGTCATGTTATACATCGATGATATTCAGCACACCAACCCCGAATTTCTGCAAAAATTTATCTCCCTCTGCGATGCCCAGCGTAAAATCGAAGGTGTGTATCGCGGCCGTACGCGCACCTACGACCTGCGGGGCAAAAAATTCTGTGTGGTTATGGCTGGCAACCCCTATACCGAAAGCGGCGAGAAATTCCAGGTGCCCGATATGCTGGCGAATCGCGCCGACACCTATAATCTCGGCGATGTGGTCGGCGGCAACGAGGATGTCTTCAATCTGTCCTATCTCGAAAACAGCCTGACTTCCAATGCGGTGCTCAGTAAACTCATCACCCGCAGTCAGCACGATGTCTACGAGATGATTAAAATTGCCCAGACCGGCAGTTTTGAAGGAGCTGATTTTGAGGTCAGGTACGCGATGGAAGAGACCAGAGAGTTTGTCAGTGTGTTGGAAAAGATGCTGCGGATTCAGGAGATCGTGTTGCAGGTGAACAATCAGTACATCTACTCCGCCGGACAGGATGACGCCTACCGCAAGGAACCGCCTTTTCTGCTGCAAGGGTCGTATCGTAACATGAACAAAATGGCGGAAAAAATTTTACCGATCATGAACGACGAAGAGCTGCAGCAAGTCATTCTTGACCACTATGCCGATGAATCGCAACTCCTGACAACCGGCGCAGAATTTAATCTGCTGCGTTTTAAAGAGATGACCGACTGGCTAAGCGAAGAGGAAACGACGCGGCTGGCCTATATCCGAAAAACCTTCCAACGCAACAAAGCCCTCGGCAACGTACAGGAAGGCGACCCGATGTCGCAGCTTATGGGGCACATCACCGTCTTTAACGAACAATTCTCCGACTTTATCGAGATTGTGGACGAGCGCCTCAAAAACAACGTCATCAAACTCCGCGTTAAAAAAGGTTCAACAACTCCAATATCACAACCGAGTTTGCGGAAAAAGAAATGAGGAGAGTTCTGGAGTAGCATCCATTGCCCCTGTTTCATGGCATACGCTTTATCATGAGGGCCAACGGTCAAAAACACGACTGCCTTTTCGGGCAAACATCACAAAAGCAAGATTCGCATTGAGGAATTCCCTGACACTCTTCACAGATCACAATGATGGCTCTAAAATTTCTATCGAGTTGAAGACGGACGCCACCTTAACGGTGGAGCCCATCGAAAATGTTGTCTTATCCCTCATCTGTCACACAGCCTTCAGAAGCTGATGACACAGTTTTGATATATTTATACAAAACTCCTTTATTGACCTTATAGGGTGGAGCCGTCCATTTTTCAAGACGTGCGGCGATCACGTCTTCCGGCAGATCCAGGGTCATGGTATTCTTTTCAGCATCAATTGTGATTTGGTCCCCGGTTTCTACAACCGCTAGCACCCCTCCAACCTGCGCTTCGGGGCTGATATGTCCGACCACAAATCCGTGTGTACCTCCTGAAAAGCGTCCGTCCGTAATCAAGGCGACACTTTTTCCCAAACCGGCCCCCATGATCGCCGAGGTGATTGAGAGCATCTCCCGCATGCCGGGGCCGCCTTTAGGACCTTCGTAACGAATAACCACCACATCACCGGCCACGACCTCCCCGGCTTCAATAGCCGCCAGAGATGCTTCCTCGGAATCAAACACGTTCGCCGGGCCGGAAAATCGGAGGCCTTCTTTGCCGGTAATTTTGGCAACTGCGCCTTCTTTGCTCAGGTTGCCATACAGAATTTGAAGATGGCCGGTCTTTTTGATCGGCTCGGACGTCGAGAAGACCAACTTTTGTCCCTCGGTTAAATCGTTCGCATCCTCGATATTTTCAGCCAGAGTTTTGCCGGTCACTGTCAAACAATCGCCTTTCAAAAAGCCTTCTCGCAGCAGCATTTTTTGCACAGCCGGAACTCCGCCGACATTGTACAGATCCTCCATGACGTATTGTCCGCTCGGTTTGAGATCCGCCAGATAGGGCGTGTGCTCACTGACTTCCTGGAAATCGTCAATCGTCAATTTCACCTCTGCGGCTTTGGCCATCGCGATCAAATGTAATACAGCATTGGTGGAGCCGCCAAGCGTTGTAATGACGGTGATCGCATTGAGAAATGAGTCGCGGGTCATGATGTCGCGCGGCTTAATGTCCTTTTCCAGTAGATTCAAAATTGCTTGACCGACATGAAAACACTCCTCCTGTTTCTGCGGGCTGGCAGCAGGAATCGACGAGCTATACGGCAGACTCATGCCGAGAGTCTCGATGGCGGAAGCCATAGTATTAGCGGTATACATCCCGCCACAAGCCCCCTGACCAGGACAGGCATGCCTCAGCACATCTTTCATTTCCTCTTCAGTAATGTCGCCTGCCAGAAATTCGCCGTAACTCTCGAAGGCTGAAACGATATCCAGTTTCTTCCCATGACAAAAGCCCGGTTTGATCGTACCACCATAGACCATAATACTCGGCCGATTGAGCCGCGCCATCGCCATCACGGTGCCGGGCATATTTTTATCGCAGCCCGGCAGCGAGATATTGGCATCATACCACTGGGCCCGCATGACCGTTTCAATTGAATCGGCAATAATATCTCGGGAAGGCAGCGATGCTTTCATCCCCACCGTTCCCATTGAGATGCCATCACTCACCCCAATTGTATGGAAGATTAAACCTACCAGTCCGGCATCCTGCACACCCCGTTTGACTCTCTTTGCCATCTCGTTCAAGTGCATGTTACAGGGGTTGCCTTCCCATCCCATGCTGGCAATCCCAACCTGAGCCTTTTTCATATCTTCATCCGTCATACCAATGCCGTACAACATGGCCTGCGAACCGACTTGCGAACGCTTTTGCGTGAGCTGTGAACTATATTTATTCAACATGATTGTCTCCTTCCTCTTTGAAAGAACTACAGGAATTGGGGATAAGCAAAAATTCTGCTGACCTTTATTAGGCTGAAATGACTGTAATCAGGCAATTTTTTAACGCGTCTTCTTGCATACTCGCGTGTTACGCAGAAGTCTTGTCTGCCTCGGAGGGATTGTGGTTTCGTAAACTGGCCATTCGCCTCAATTTCCTTCCTGTTGATTTTAAAAACGCATCTTTGCTTCTTCATGCTAAATATTATTGATGCCAAAAATGTGAGCGGTCAAGAGGAAGGCACGTGGAATTTTTTGTGAATGGAAAACTCGATCCGGGAATCCTTCTTTATACATGTGCTCTCAACAGCCATATGACACACACGGCATGGTGTTCCAATATGTTGTTTTCGCGTTCCTGAGC